>Ga0209700_101954_pt1 | contig 42738 bp, 30 predicted proteins | sample SiratroredBW_FD_187528 | JGI IMG/M metagenome (GOLD analysis project Ga0209700, IMG submission 187528) | Root nodule microbial communities of legume samples collected from California, USA - Siratro red BW (SPAdes) (version 2) | ecosystem: Host-associated > Plants > Roots > Nodule | place: USA... | reverse complement strand
CACTCTGTTAGAAACTGTAGAATTAGAAAATTTAGTGTGCCAAAAGGATTGGTTAGGTGGGTGCCAAAAAGCACATCTAACACTGCTGGACCCAAGCTTAACAGGGTACCAAATCCTTAAACTCAATTTGTTTTGCAAGAAAGGTCAGTATCCAATAAATTGATGTGGTATCTGGACAGTGGATGCTCGAAGCACATGACAGTAGAGGCTTCTCAATTGATTAATTTGAAATGGAAACTAGCAGGATTTGTCACCTATGGAGACAACAATCGAGGAAGGATTCTAGGTGTTGGTGATATAGGAAGTGGCAATAAAGTAATCGTAAAGGATGTGTTGCTGGTAGAAGGTCTGAAGTATAGTCTGCTGAGTATCAGTCAATTGTGTGATCGTGGTTACAGGATTACATTTGAACCAGAATAATGCATTATAGCAAATTCAGAATCTACTGAAACAGTTCTTGTAGGTAAAAGAGTAAGTAATGTTTACATGCTTAATGTCTCAAGCATCATTCCTAGCATGAACTGTTTGCTATCCCGAGATGTGAATCTTGGCTATGACATAGGAGGCTTGCACACATTCACATGCATCATCTAAATAGGATTGCATCTAAGGACCTTGTGATTGGCCTTCCTAAGCTTAAGTTTGAGAGGAACAAACTATGTGAAGCATGCCAAAAGGGTAAACAAACTAAAAGCTCTTTTAAACCTATTAATGTTGTTTCTACAACTAGACCTCTTGAGCTGCTTCACATTTATTTATTTGGTGAATTACTTAATAATTTAACATAATATATTTTTTGAATTACTTAATTATTTTTAAAACATGAAAATTAGATGGAATGAACATGTGAAACTCTAGTAGGATGATAATTATGCTATCAAACATAGCCCATAACTCATAATGTTATTTAACATTACTAAACAAAGCATATAAAATATGAAGCAAACGCTCATTGAGAATTGATTTGTGTTCCGTATGTGTCTTTCCAAGTCATCTTGCATATATTTTTACCAAAGGATTATTCAGATCAGATTTTGAAAGAATGTAAAATCGAAAACGGGTTGTTGGAATAGGAATGTTTTAGTGGATCGGAGCTAGTTTAAATGTTTATTTGTCTAAGTTGCCTACATACTAGGTCGATTTATCTTGGAAATTAGTACATCGTAATTATTTTCTTTTCATATTTTTCTTTGTTAACAAAGAGATGATGAATAAGTAGTCCAAAGGGTAATAATTTTTTCTTATAGATCCAACCACATCAGCAAAGGAAACAAAACTAAAAAATTATAAAATGCAACAGGGAAAACTCAGCGTAATTATGATAAATAAAAGAACAAATCAAACCAAAAGTTGATATATTTTCTAGCTTAGTTCTTTAACTCTACAAAACTCATTCTACCAGACAGCAATTGTTCTCTCATATATTGCTTTGGTAATAATTATCATATTCTTGAATATAAACAAATCTATTCTGCTGGGTTTAGAAATATACTATTATATTATTCCTACCGGTCGTACTCGTGCACTCCTTTCACATACTTCTTCTATTGTTATTTTCTTATTCTCCTAATGTTAATAAAAAAAAAAAAATCTTAGTCTCCTAATATTATATGATAAGATTATCATATCTAAACTGTTACTTTCCCTCTATTACTTTCACATACAAAATACTTAAAAGGGAATTCACACAAGAAAAAAAAAATACCCATTTCCATAAGTTGCACTCTTGCTTTAAAAATAAAAATATCTAAAAATATTTTTGATATTTTAAAAAATATAAGTGCAAGTCACAATTTATATAATACAGAAAGCATCTATCTTATTTAAATTATCACTATTTATACTCTCTCTTTCATTAAAAACACTCTATTTTTCCAGAAATTTACTTGCCATAACATAATAACTTCTTTCTAAACTTTCCTTTTGCATAAAGCATCTTTGTATTTCAATGCCATTTAATACAGTACTTCAGTTTGTGTAGAGAGCATTTGAATTTGTATTTCAGATGCCTATTTACGGATAAAGGAGAATCGAGGATCATAATATGCACATCCTTGTAACACACCTCAAAATCCTTTAATAATCACATCTCCCAAATTGCTCAACAAATAGTAGTAGAGATCTGGTGTTGTGTTAGCTTTATCAATTTAAATATGTGTCTTTGATTGAAGATTCCCACTAAGGGTGGGAAGTAATCATTTCATCTCAAGATATAAGTGAATCTATAAGTAATAATAGATTGAATCTATTATTGAATCTCAAATGAAATAATATATTGAATCTCAAACCAAATAATAAAGAAAACCAAAAGAGTCATCTGGTTTAAAAAAAAGGAACTCAAAGTACAGCAAAATCACAGACACGTTAACAGCAAATTCAATTAATTGACAAATGACCAATCATACTTCCCCTTTCCATCTAGAGACAAACCTTAAAACTACAGACAATGATCTTCCTTTTCTAGCATAAACTCAAATGGCATATCAGCAAAATTGAGATTCCTCTCAAAACGAAGAAATATCTTATTGAATAAAAGACAAGGATAAGAAGAATCCAAATGCATACAATCAAAATACAACACTATCATGGGATACAAATCAAAATTAGCAGCACATACAAACCAAAATCAAAATCAAAATCAAAATACAAACACATACAGAACAATGAAAATCAACAACACAAATCAAAATCCAAAGCAAATCCCGACCAAGGATCCATCAACAACAAAACGAAAACAATGTTCCACCATTCCGATTCCAAAAATTCGAATAACCACAGAATACGAAATGCAAATCTCGAAATTCCATAAACTGAGGAAGAAGGAGAAGAATAACGCACCTGAGGATCAAGAGTCAGAACGCACCTGAGAAGTAGAATGGGAAAACCGTTGGGAAGAACGCACTTGAGGATCGAGAGACGGAACAGAGAGATAGGTTCTTTGATTGGAGGAATTAGGGTTTTGATTGATTGAAACTGAAGAGAAGTGAAATTTGGGGAATTAGGGTTTTGATTCAATGAGAGTGAAGAAAGGTGAAATTGGGGAAACGAAAGATTTGGAGTGTTTTAAGTTTGTAGGGAACCTTTGTCTTTTCATTTGTTTTGGGGGAATGAAGCATTCGTTTTGCTTTTCATTGGTTTTGCATTTCCATTCTGAGGTAATGAAAACTGGACGCATGTCAGAAAATAATATTATGTATAAAGCAGCATTTGTAAATGTCATTTTTTAAACTTAAAATGTGGCATTCATTAAAATGTCATTTTATACAGTATAATATGACACTTTTTTTTAAATTCCATATTAAAACCGCCACCACATATATGATTTTTTGTAGTGAGGGGATACCTTAGTTCTTGTTATGGCGACTCAACACAAACGTGTTCATCAATTGCCAAAACAAACAGATTCAACCCTTACAAACCTAAAACACTTACAAAAAACATTCTTTTCTCCACCGAGAACCAAGAAGGATCATGTAAATGACGTAAAAGAACAAACTTTACTTCAACAACCAACAAAAATCAAACTACAAATGCAAAAACCTTTTTAGATCTAGCATCGACCAAGAACAGAACAGATAAACGATCAAAAAGACTTTCTTTTCCATCAAAAAATGCTTAAAAACCCAAACTTTACACGAAAATCATTCCACAAACAAAAAAAACATCCTTTTGCATGAAAAATCACTTAAAAGAACAACCTTTACACATTTTTCCAACATAAACGAAATAAAAAAACCAACCTTTTGCTGACAAACCCTTTAGGTGGACGAAGAGCGCAAAGACGAAGACAGACCTTGAGAGCGCAAAGATGAAGAGACGTAGAGAGAGCTCGATAGCGTAGAGAGTGAGTGGACAAAGAGAGAGTGAGAGGGCCAGACAGTGAACGAGAGAGTGAGAGTGCAGAGGGACCTTGAGAGCGAGAGTGAATAGTGAGAGAGTGAGAGAGTTTCGAATGGCTTTTGGAATTCAGAACGCTGCTACCCAAATGTCACTGCCACATAAGATTGAATGACCAAAATACCCGATGTCAAATGGGGGTAAAAAACCCAACGGTGTCAAAGTATCATTACTCTAAAATCGTAACCTTAATGTAGTATCCAAACAAACTATGTTAACTTATATATATATATATATATATATATATATATATATATATATATATATATATATATATATTTAAAATTATTCTTGTTATATGGAAGATTTTCTTCTATAAGTTTTTTTTTTTCAAACTCTTCTTTATTTGAAGATTTAATTTTTAGAATGACATCATGTTCTCTCCTCCAAAACATAATGGATGGTAGCCATTAAAACATTATGTTGCTTTGGGATTTAGGAAAATTCTTCATTAAGATCATTACTAAATATTTTCAATGAATATCATAAACTAAGCTTTAAAGTAAAATCTGAGTAAATCTTGACTATTCAAAAATAACGCGTACGCATTCAATCATACACTATAAATAATTATGAAGTTTGAATATTCTCAAACTTATCAGCCAATCAAATCATCTATTTGCTCTAATAAAAAACATTCCGACTTCAAGTTTAGAAAACTTGTATACATACCAACTATCAATATACTTAGATGTCAATAAATTACTTATTAACCAAAGTTTTGTTAATATATTTATCATGATATAATTTGTTATAATTTAATCATTATCTTATATATGTAATAAGTAACCATGTATTCCCACGGGAACAACAACTTTATTAATACTTTTATTTTATTTTTTTATTATCTTATTGATCTTTCATCTTATTATTAGAAAGTTAAACATTTATATAAAAATATTATCATCAAAGAAGTGACATCTCAACTCATACTATTTACATTTATCAATATCACTCGTATTTTTTCAGTAATATATATATATATATATATATATATATATATATATATATATATATATATATATTGTATCTTTTGAGAATCCATAACTCGCTACAAGATTTCTCACCCTTTCTTACGAAAAATAATCAAACGGTTTTAAATCTTGGAATAAAGCACATTGAATTGAAGGGACTTTGTGATCATGTCACTTTGGTGGGATAGCCTTAATAGAAACAATTGCAATATTGTCAAAAGTTGATAAGTCATTATTTTTCTTTATTGAACTTGCCTGTATGTACTCATTTTGATTAGTTATTTGTGTTTATTATTTTTTCAATTTCACTATTTTGGCTTCATTTGTCATAAATTTTTAATTTTAATTAATTCAGATTTTCTGAACTAATTTTATTATTATTCTCAGGGCAGCTTTGAAATTTTATTGGGTGTGAAAATTAATTCTGGAATTGAAGAAGAGCTATCACTTTATCCATATTAGATTTTATTTTCAGATTTTATATTCAATGTTTATTCGTTGGGCCATAATTGAAAAATAGGGACGCATTATGTTTAGTTTTGAGCACTCACTTAGGTCTAGTCGCATGTGTGAGAAGGATGAGGGCGAACACAGGAGGAGGCAACGCTTTATTCACAGATTTTAGGGGATTCCAGTGGGTTCTCTTTGGAAAAACTGGTTCTATATTTATTTTCTTTGGAACAATTACATTTTGTTTTTGTTTTCCGTTTAATTTTGATCATATTTCAATTTTGTTTTGCGTTTAATCTCCATTTGCTTCTTTCAAATTTAATGGAAGGTTAATTTATAAGGATATCCTTTTGATTTAGATTGCAATGAAGCTTTGAAGTTGTTGTTGTATTGTTTTTGCTCTCCTCGTCTCTTAACTCTTTATCATTTTATTTTCGTGCTTAATGTTTTTACTGTTTCATGCTTAATGTTTCAGTTAATATGAAAGTCGTATATCTGTTCATGTTTCATGGAGTGAGTCACGGATTGTTAGGATGGAATGAATGATGTATGTGAATACTTAATTTAAATAAGGAAAACTTGTGTTAATTCTCGCTTAATTAATTAATCGGGTTGGAAATCTAATTCGGTTATTGATTTTTATTTTATTAAATTTGATTATTTCACAAAACTTTCCCTCCCCCTCTTTGTGTGTTTAACTACATTTATTTGAGTGGATAAAACTTCGATCAATGACTTACACATTTCTGAAAAAATTGAAAATGAATGCACACACTGTCCAGCACAAAACGATCAATTCACTTTACAATAAAATCAAACATCAATTAATTTATGTCCATTTCCTTGTCTCTTATCACTTCTTATGTTGGTATTCCTTTCACAAGTTCACAACTAGATCCAGTGGGCATTTGAGTGGAAATGGGATTCATTTCAATGGCAATCGTATCATCATTCACCATATTTTCATGCATTTGGAATTTTACTATAGGAAAACCCACAACAATTTCCTTTTTCTTTCACAAATCGTTGGACTTAATATCCTCCAAAGTTATGGAAGATAAAGAAAAATAAAGTCTTTCTGACTCTGTTTCCTCTGTTTACAACGGAGAATCGAATTCTAACTTTTTACTTAATGGACGAGAACCTTTTATTATTATCTAAACCTAGAACTAATTCGTCACTTTTCATACAAAATTCTTTGTATCAAACAAAAATTATATTGTTTAAAACTATTTAATTAATAGTCGTTCAGATTGTTAGATTGATTTGAAATTTAAGTAACAATGGGTATTGTATAAAAAAAATCATAGATTTCTTTTGATAATTATTAAATTTAAATGGAATGGATCTTGAACATTTGGTCATTTCTAAAATACACTAAAATTATTGGTGGTTGACTATGCTTAATTGTCCACCATCTTTAAATCAATCTAAGGTATATATCATTTTACTATTCATCTTTCTTATCAAATTGTTTTTCGTGGTTCACTATGCTTAATTGTCCACCATATTTAAATCAATCTAAGGTATACATCATTTTACTATTCATCTTTCATATCAAATTGTTTCTTGTTTTATTTTATTTTTCCTCTAGCATCTTTCTACCGCCTTTGGCAATGCTTCACCACCTCCTACAAAGTCACCATCATTTTCATCCCACCTTTAATATCGTTGTGCGTTTCACTTCCTCGAATGACTTATATTTTAGTATCTCTTTAATCTTAATCTTCTATATTTGATGTTTTGTTAATATACCACATATAATGTAGGAACACATTTGACACTTCATTCATGCTCAAAACCAACATAATCCACGCCTCCAACAAGAAACACAAACTTTTTTACCATCCAGTTTCTAAATATATGAAAATAATATTTGATTGAATAAATTGAGTATTCAGTTAGATCTCTATCTACTCATATAACCACCTACAATTTAAATAACACGAATGAATTTTAAACTGATTTTTGTTACAAAGCCTGACCAGCCATAATATGATAATCACCAATTAGGCCAAAATGTCTATAAATATAACCTTATCCCTTAAAAAGTATCACTCAATCTCATATTTACTCACTTAATACTGAATATAATTTGTGTTCTTATTGATTCATAGCCGAAAAATCTTCTCTAAGTGAATCATCACGCAAAGCTTGTATATAATTAAAGAATAACATTTATCTCGACTAAAGTTCGGATAGTTCAAAGTCAACCTCAAAACACCTCAAAAAGTTTCAATACCATTCTCGATAAAAATAATTTTAAATGATTTTAAGAACAATAATAGGTTTTAAATATCTCTCATCACTCTAAAAGAAGTGAATGTTTGGGTGATGAAAGAAGGATAAGAAACACTATATAGAAGAAAGAGATGGTAAAAATGGATTTGGTCATTAGACTTTTTATTTAATTTAGGTTTTAATTTCAACAAAATTTTGATTCTAGGATTTGCTTTGAGGTTGTGGGTTTTCATTTCAACTTTGACTTCATGACGAAGACTCTTTTGAACCCTTTTGTTCTTCCATGATTGCATCCTATGCTAAGTGATGATTAGGGTTTACCTTAGGGTATGTGATTTAGGAAAAGAAAAAAGTGGAGGATTGCTGGGTTACAATAATATTTGTTGCAATGGTAAGTGGTGATAAAGTCGTGGAAAGCGATGGAGGAACAATTAGAAATAGGTTGAAAAAAAAGTCAAATATGAAAAGGGTAAAATAATTAGTTAGGTGACCATAAGGTATTGTAAATAATAATGCATGATGGACTTACTTATAATAATGATCCACCTTAACATTCATATAATATATAAGAAGGTTGCTCTTTCACATGGTGACACTTGTTTTTCTTTTTAATGTGGCTTCCCACACTATTTCACGTTTTTTACAAGGTTTAATATATTTGATAAACTAGATTTCTTATGTATGCATGTTGACCAAGGTTCAATTCTTTGACGGTATGAAAAAGACTTTATTAGAAAAAGTAAAACTCACCTTGATAATCTCTACATCTCGAAATATTACTCTAATTGTTATCTTATTAGTCTCATGAGTATTAGATATGGAAATACCTTATTTTCATATACACTGTTACATTTATATGTTAATATTGCTTATAGCAAAGTATAATTTAAGCAAATATTCAATGGAGATAAGTGTAACCAACTCATCAATTTTGAAGTGAAATGAGGCGTGTATCCAACCGTTCATTCCATTTTAAGTGAATACTTTTTTTCAAAAAAAATAAAATAAAATTGTGCATTTGTATGGTACTTCCCTGGCTGCATACTCTGTTGGAGATGAACATGATGATAGGGTTATGAGATGAATGGTGGAAATGCTTGAAAAGCAACTAAGTTTGGCTATGAGCCTGTGGTCCCATATCTTCCACTCCAAGATGTAACAACTGGTAAACAAGCATAGGGTGGAGTTGGCTATTCTCAACCACACTTTTTGTATTATTGTCCATTGGGCATGGCCACTAGCAATTAAAATTAACACATGGACAGTGATTGAACTATCTGACAGAGAAGACCCACCATTTTGAATAATCAAAACGTGAAAAATGCAACTAAGGTGAAAACTATTCACAATAGCTTAGGATTTGGAGACACTTAGCTTAATTTGGCCTACTCTCAAGAGACAAAAAAAAAATGGCATTTCTTTTAGCCCTCCACAAAAAATTAGTGCATCTTCTTTCATTTTGGAATTGAAAATTTCTATTTTGAAATATCCTTTTCAGAATGAAAAATGAATGTTAAATTTTGTATAGAACATGTCTGGTTTTCTTACTGACTTTTATTAAAGGTAATATTAAAATTAGAAGTATTTCATAACAGTAAAACTAGGAGCTTATTTGATTCTTTCTCACTAAATTTTAAGAACTTTTCATAACATTTCTCACTGTTTACTAATCAACTTCTCATTCTAAATCTATTAAATTTTGTTGTCTTTCAAAATAAATGTTTAAAAACTTAGAAACAGAAACAATTCAAAAATGTGTATTAAAATATCAAAAATATAAATACCACCAGAACTAATTAACCACTGATAGATACACTATTTTGCAAACTTATACAATTGGACAACAATAATAATCTTGAAGAAAGTGCATTACAAGATGACTTTATTTGAGACCCTATCTAAAGAAATATCAACAACCACTAAATGAAGAGGAATACTAAAAGAAGTGATAAGCAAAAGAAAGTGACATCTGTTGATACAATTCTATTCAATTATCACTGAACATTGGTGGTGTTTGAGTCTGAGCAAAAAAATTGTAATTAAATCGATGAAGACAGCATACCCTTCATCAAGAATCAGTAATTTACAGATTCCTTGTTGTTCAAGGAGAACATCTTACATATGCATGCTGATCAAGCTTAAAATGCATGCTGATCAAGCTTAAAATGCATGTTGTCACAATCAAATCATTCATGCATTCATTCCCTCATGAGAAATTCAACTAGATTCACTGAGAGTAAAAGTTCAGACACAATCTTCAGAGTTCAGAACTTGTGTAATATGCAACATATTCTGTGGCCTCTTCAAGAGGGAAAAATTGAAGTTTCATTGTGATGTGGAAGGGTTACTAATTGTAGGGTCTGTTTGATAGTACACAATATCCCCAGTGTCACTCACAAAATGGTCTTTCTTCATGCTTGCTATCAATTCTCCAATGAGGTAAAATGGAAGAGGGCTAGACTTCTTTGGCTCCCGGTAATATTGGCCAAGAACTGGCCTAGCTGCCTCAGTCTATATAATGGAGCAAAGACAAATTCCAGAGTATGCAATTAACATAAAATTACCATTCCTTTTATTCATCAATACAAGTGTAGAGGGACACTTACTGCTTCTATTAAGTGATAGTGTGGTATTTGAGGGAAAAGGTGATGAATGACATGGGTTCCAATGTCATGGTGGATGTTATTGATCCATCCATAGTCACGATCAATGGTTGTAAGGCCACCCCTAAGGTAGCTCCATTCCTGTCCAACATAGTGAAGAATAAAGCTATGAAGAAAGATTGAATTTAAGTCACTTCCAATTCCAAGTAATCACCAACATTGAAGAAACAAGCTGAAGAAGATTATAACTCCAGAATCTTTTTAATTTATATAAGGACAAAACATAGACACAACTTCTTATGTGTTTTTGGTGTTGTTCTTCAATCAAAATTAGAGGTTTTCAACTTGGAAACCATTGCTAACCTTTGATGCAAACATATATTATGTAGATTAACAAGGTAAAACTTAAATGGATAGCAGTATCAAAATACATAAGGAACTACATCTAAGTCTTGTCCTTAATTCTAAGGGTGCAATGACCAAATTGAACAAACATTATCTTTAAATTGAAAGAAAAAGGAAAGAAAGGATACCTCTCCACGATACCAAGGTAATTTGTCTTCGTGTCCATGGTGATGTAAATAAGTCACCAAATCCAGCCACATAACAAAAAGCTGCAATTGCAAAAGTCAATTTAGGATTTGATTGTGATTCACAAAGAAAGACTAATTCTTAACTAAGTGTCTAATTCCTAGTTAGAAACAGATATGGAATTTACCACATAGGGAATGCCATAAAGCTTAAGCAATTGAACTGGACCCATCACAAATCCCAAACCTACAAGCAAGGCAGCCATAGCAGTCCAACAAATTGTTGAAGTAATAACATCTTTTCTCTCACTTGGGACAAACAAATCACTGTTTGGATCAAAGTGCGAACCAGTCTTCCCAGGACTCCTATTCCACTGAATTGAAAGATCATAACAAAGGTCAATTCCTACACCAGAACCACTAACAACAAATGTTTAAAGTTATGTTAAAACCTTTAGGTACTGCAACTTACAAGATAGATGGGATACGCAAGCAATGGAAAAGGTATTGTAAATCTTAACATACGTGTTACATTGTCCATTGTGTTGAAAATTTTCTCTGGCAACTGCAAGATTGACATTAAATATTTTGAATTAAACCCCTTGAAATAAAACATTGGAGCCAAAAGCAGATTTCCCATAAAGAACCGGAACAAAAATGATCATCTCACCGGGTGCCAGGATTCATCATTTTCAACATGGCCGTGGTTTTGATGATGTGTTCTATGACTGATTCTCCTGTACAATTCATAAAACTATCAGTTTCAAAACATAGGCTTAAAATAATTCATATTAGGATAAGCAAAGAACAAAAGACAAAAAGGGGACTAGAAGAACAGCTCATCAAGCATATACCAGCCATGATATGGAACTAGAATTGATGAATGCAGCAAGTGCCCAGCAACACTGTTCAGCTTGGGATTGTTTGAAAAGCTTCCATGACCACTGAAAGATCCAAAACACCAACCATGGTTATTATAACAAACTTTTGAAATCCAACTTTGCCATCCCCAAAAAGGCCAATAGAAAATTAAATCTAGATCTGCATTAGTAAAACAAAATGGAGATAATCAACACGAAATTGCTATTACCAATCATGACCAAGAACAAAGAGGGCCCAGAACATGGTTCCCTGAGCAGCCCAATAGAGAGGCCAAACTATCCAGTTGTTGAGATAAGCTGCAGCAGCAGCCAACCCAAAAACCACAATCACATCCCTCACTACATAACTCATGGACTTCCAAGGGTCCTTCACCCAGCAGTGTTTAGGAATGGCAGCTCTGATATCTGCCAATTTGAAGGGTGGTGGTGCACTAGGGTCAAATTCAGGTAGTTCCTCTCCAACCCCATTAACGCCATTGGTGCTCCCTTCTTCTCCCTCGGTGGTGGCAACCCTCAGTGGCGCACTCACTCCCAATTCCCACCTTCTCTCCCTAAAGTTGCAACATGTAAATCCTCTTGGTTGGAGCTTCAGATCTGCAACTCCCTTATTTGTGCTAAAAAATCTAAACTTTGAATGCTTTTGGCACGAAATGGGCCTTGTTGGCCGTGGAAATGACGGAGGAAGAGGCCTTAAACCACATTCTGATAAAACCCAAGTTGCCATTGGAGAAAAGGAGGAAGCTTTGGTTGTTCTTTGGGTCTGTGGCCGATTAGTTCCTTACCATTTCATGGTCCCTGAGGGTAGAAAGGTAAAGTTATAAGAGAGAGATATATTTGTGTGAACCAAAATATTTGCATGCAACTGAACCTAAAACTCTAGGACAAACAAACACAAAGTTGAGAAAAATAAAACATGACAAAAGGGTTGTGTGTTTCAACAAGAGCCTCACATTTGTGCTTTAATTTTCTCTCTCCTAGGTTTCTCCCTGTTCTATCCCCTTCCCCATCTCCTTCACAAATCTGAGAGAAGAAAGGTCTTAGCTTTAACAAAAGGGCATCCAAAGGCAAAGATGCAAATGGTTGGGTTCTGGTTTATATCATAACCTCAAGAGATTATTATTCTTATCTTAAATATAATGTTGTTCTTATAGCAATTTGGACATGTTTTTCTCACAGTGATCACTTTTAAATTCCACGTTCTTATGTTGGGTTCACATTCCTTAATGGAAAGAAATTCCAATCACTCTTAGATGCCTTTCCCTTCGGGTTTGGCCCCTTTTGGTGCAATTTGGGAAGTGGAGACTCCTATTCTCTTGCCTTTGCTTTTGGTGGCACCTCATTGCGCATCACTATAACCAACGCAATAGAGGAGACATCTATTTGTAACGTGAGATAAATGTTAATTCATGTGTCTATGATTTTAAGTTTGATTTTGCTAATTATTGTGCTAGTGACTGTGGGAAAGAATAAATAAATTAGAATATTTTTTTTTTAATTTTGATAAGATAACTTATTTCAGTAAATGCTTAAATTGCACTAATAACCTTTTAGTTTTTTTCACAGAAAAAATTTATACAAACACTCAAATACTAAATGATACCTAAATACATTTATTAAGAGAAAAATAATATAAATAATAGAAGTCTTATAATGGAAAAAAAGAAATAAAGAAAGTATGGATATTGATTAGGTGTGAAAATTTGTAGTGCACTTAATATTGTGTTTTACAATATTTAATCATAATCATTTTTATATCATTTTTATATGAATACAATAGTGAATACGTTTCGAACCATTAAAAATAGTTTATATATAAGGGATTATTCAAATAATTAAGAGTTATTTTTGGATTTTAGAAAAACGTAAAGATGAGAAAGGTAGATATAAGTTAAAAAGGTTGAGAGACTTTAATTTTATGGAGTGTAACATCAATATTATTCTCTACACTGAATATTAAAATGATATTTTTTTTTATGTTCTCATTAGTTGATATCAAAACTTCAACTCTTGATCTTCAATGAGATTTTCTTTTACTTTCAATTTTTATATTTTATTTTTTTGGACTTATGGTAGGTTCTAGTGTTAAAAATATTTCTTGACTTAAAGTATATCTCAAATTGTTTGTTGATGATTTTGTTTCATATATGGAGAAGAAATTTCAGAAGATATGGATACAAGACCTCTATAAGGGAATTAATATTATGCGGTTTTGTCTTTATGACATTTATGACAAAATCAAATGACTATCAATTCTATTTATTTGTTTTTATGACATTATCAAATTGTAATATTGTTATTTATTTTCTTTATTTAGCTATACCCAGAATGGGGTACATTACTGGTATATATTCAGTCATCTATCTTTGATCAAAATAGAAAAATAGAGAGAATATTTTCATTCTCATATCCTTTGTTCATCTCTTTATTTTCGTAATATGATATCAGAGCTCTAATTTGAGAGCTCTATTTGCTACATTTATCATGGCCGAAATTGTTGATCCCTCACAAGATTTTAGTTCACCTTACCATGTTAGTTCTCAGTAACATGATTTGTTCTCTCAGTACACAACAAGAGGGATAAATTTTTTATAATCAGTCAAAGAAAAATATTAATACTAGCAGAAGAAGTTACGAAAGACGATATACTTCTAAAGTCTGCAGTCATTGTGGAAGGACAGGGCATGTGATTGATACATGCTATAGAAAACATGGTTTTCCACCTCAGTTCATGTTTAAAAATCAGAAAGCAAACTGTAATAGTAACCAGCAGAATCATGCAGGTTCAAGGTCAGAAGTACATTCTCAGCAAATTGGTTTTACTCCTAAGCAATATCAAACATTGTTAGCCCTTTTACAATAGTCTAAATCCAATGACAATGCCTATAATTAAATCTCTATCATTCCTTCTGACACAACAACAAGCAGTGGTAATAAATTTTTTCTCTTCCTTTAGTTCTTGGATTATTGATAGTGGTGCTACTGATCATGTTCATCCTTAACTCATTTCACTTCATATCATCAAATTAATCCTATCTCTGTCAAATTACCAAATGGAAATCAAGTCATTGCAAATTATTCTGGAAGTGTTTTTATCAATCAAGATCATGTCCTAGATAATATTTTCTATATTCCTAACTTCACTTTTAATCTTCTTTAAATAGCAAAGTTAATTGATAATTTGTCTTGTGTGATTATTTTTTATTCTTATGGTTGTCATATTAAGGATAAAAACTCATTGAAAGTTATTGGATCAGCTGAGATGCAAGATAGACTTTATATACTCAGGGTCCCTTGTTATCAAAACATTCAAATCAAACCTGTCAAATCTCCACATATCACCAATACTATCAATTTTATTGCTAGTGATCTCAAAATCCTTTGAAATTTTTGGTTAGGGCATGTTTCAAACAAATCAATTAATGTTATCAAAAATAAATTTTCTTTTGTTAAATATAACAAATCTTTTATTTGTAATATTTGTCATTGACTTCCCTTTCCTCTTAGTACATCTAAATCTAAAATGTTTTTATGTAATTCATGTTGATGTGTGGGGACCATACTCATTATCATCAGTTCATGGTCATAAGTATTTATTGACCATAGTTGATGATTATTCAAGGTACACATGGGTTTTTCCTTTAAAACAAAAATTTGAAGTTGTTAAGATTTTGGAAAATTTTGTTATTTTTATTCAAACAAAATTTGAGACAACAATTACAGTAATTAGAAGTGATAATGAGACTGAATTTTTCATGAATAATTTTTTTATCAACAAAGGAATAATGCATCAAACTTCGTGTGTCAATACTCCACAACAAAATAGTATAGTTGAAAGGAAACATAGTCACTTATTAAATGTAGCAAGAGCTCTCATGATACAATCTCATTTGCCCAAAATTTATTGGTCCTATTATGTGTTACATGTTGCGCATATTATAAACATGTTTCCCACACCTATATTTAAATGATTTTTCTCCTCATGAAATGCTTTACAAAATTCCACCATATTTTAATCAATTAAAGGTGTTTGGATCTTTATGCTATGCTAGCACTTTGTCAACAAATAGAAGTAAATTTGATCTAAGGGCGTCAAAATGTGTTTTTATTGGTTTTAAAAAGGGGACAAAAGGATATATTTTGTTGAATATTCATTCAAGAGAAATTTTTGTGTTTAGGGATGTTGTTTTCTCACTACTAGAAAACTGCTGAATAGTGAATGAAATCAATGATAAAAAATTTCAGCCACAGATAATGATAAATTCAGCGCTAATTTTTTTCAGTCACTATCAGTAACCAAATCAATGACCAAAATATTCGGTCACAGATTCGACACAGAATCGGTTACAGAATCGGTCACAGAATCAATCACATAATCGATTACAGAATCGGTCACATTCAGTCACAAAATCATAATATTTATAATAAAAATAATAATAATAAATAATAACAATATTGCTACTAATAATAATAATAATAATAATAATAATAATAAATAATAATAATAATAATAAATAAATAATAATAATAATAAATAATAATAATAATATTCAAAATTAATTCCACATCTTTTTCAAAAAGTAATAAAAAGGAGCATACCATGGGATCAAATGCATCACCTCCCCTACCCAAAGCGAGAATGATACCACTAAACCAATTATCCAGTTAGTTATCTTTGGGTAGCATTTTCTTTTTCTATATGATGCTGAGTCATTTTTTATTGAAAAATAAAAAGAAAAATTCGCAAAAATTTGAATAGCAGGAATTGAAGGCGACACCTCTCACACCTAAAAATTTAATTAATTCGCAAAAGTAACAAGTATACTCATACTCATACCTTTACTATTCTAAATATTAATTAGACAATTTAACAAAATATCACACCAAAGTAATCATAATATTATCAAAGATTTAATATAAAAAAGGATACACATTTTCATTTCTTCAATCTGAAATACAAGGAAGAAATTATAATTGTATAAATATTAAATTTGTAGAAAATAAGAAAAACAAGAGAAAGAAACATTGAATTGAGTTTTAATAAATTTTATAAAATTATTCGTAAGTATCATTTGACACTTCACAGTCAAACAATAACTTTATATAACAAGCAATCATTTGATACTGCACAATCAAACAATAACTTTATATAACAAGCAATATGTTAATGAATTTTGTATTCATGTTGTGTTCGGTGAAGCACAATAGACACAACTTCAATATTTAACAAATTTACTTATTAAAAGCATTTTTGAAAAACTTGTTTTCAACTTAGCTCCCCTTCGTAACTTTGTACAAACAGTAATAACATGTAATGTAAAGGAGATACAAGTGAAGAAAATTACACAAGGTAATTTTTATACTAGTTTGTCTGACACAACCAACTACATCCAATTATCGACCAATGGATTGAGTTCCATTAGGCGGACTAATGATGCAAAGTATGATCGAGTATTATTTGGGATTATAGTCGATCTTGGCTAACACCTAAAATATTGTTTAGATCGTAACCACTCCTGGCTAACACCTTGAGTATTATTTTGGATCGCAATGACTTTTGGCTAACCTTGTTGAGTACTCTTTCAGATTGCAGCCACTCGTGACTGACCTTATTGAGTATTCACTGGACCCAGTCACTTCTGGAAAACAGAAAAAATGCAAGAAAAAAAAAGTTGAATTGTGTTTTCAATTAAACTTTTAAAAATGTTTTTCAAATATCTTCTGATGAGATATGTTCAGACGATAATTTTGTTCATCAAGTGATTAGATCATAATGCTTGATAATATATATTTTTATCATATTTTGAGCTCAATTTTTACATAAAATTAACTCTTTTTAAACTTGAACCCTGCTTATTCCTTATTTTATTAGGTTTTTGTTTATAAATTGATTACTTATGTTTGAGAATGCTAAGTTACACTAATTTTCCTTATTTTTTTTAAAATGAGAACAAAAAGCACTAAAATTAATGAAAAAGATTGAAGCCTATGAACAAGGACAAATAGAAAGCCCATGAAGGATAAATAGAAAAAAAAAGTACCTAAATTGTAAGAATTAGTCTTCAAAATCCGACCTAAAAAAATCATCTCCTAGAATCTGACTTCGTAAAGTCATCTTTTAAAATCTGATTTACTCAAAATCTGAATTCATAAAGTCGCCTCTTCCTAAAATCCGAACCGACTTTCTACCATCCAAACCTTCAAAATCATCTCCCAAAATCTGAATTCATATTCATCTCCCAAATCCGAACTGCCTTCTTACCATCAAAACACCCAAAATCGAATTGTTAAGGTTATCTCCCAAAATCCAACTTCCTAAAATTTGAATCGACTTCCTACCATCCGAACACTCAAAACCTGGCGTTCTATCTCCGAAAACCAAATTGTTAATGTCATATCTCAAAATTCGAGTTTCTAAAATCTGAACCGACTTCCTACCATCTGAACATCCAAAATCGAATTGCGAAGGTCATCTCCCAAAATCCAACTTCCTACCACCCGAATCGACTTCCTACAAACACCTAAAACTAAACTGTTAAGGTCATCTCCATAATTTGAATGAATCTAAATATTCACATTATTTTTTTACAATATATATGATTATATATATAATTTTCTTTAAAACGAAAATTATCATAATAATATATTACATTCCTATTTTCATAAAAATGTTACACTTTCAAGAACACAACAATTTTCAATCTATTAAAACTAATTCTAATAAATTAAAAAACCTCCTAAATAACCACATGATGTCTTAAATAATTTCAACATATTGACTTAATAAGCAATCATTTGAAATATTCACTTTACTCTTTTAGGACTTCAATTAAAAATATTTTAAACATTCAACTTATTAAAATATCTCATTACCGATAATAAGTTCTAAATAATTTTAAAAACATATGAAAACACTTTTTTTTTAATGATCAATAAAGTTGATTAAAGGAATTACATACTCGTACAAGACAAATTGACTTACACATTATGAATTAAGTCTTTGTGCAAGGAGATGCAAGGAGAAGATTTATCAATACTCTAATTTCTAAATTCATTATAAACACAATTAAAATGTTATTTTATAATTAATATGTATTTTTTATTTATTATATTTTTGGGAAGTTTATTATATTTATAAGTATTTAAGTTTTATTTCATTATTGAACTCACAAAAGCAAAATATAAAATTTTAAAATTCAACTTTATATTTTTCCTCATTTTAAATTTTCTATTGCTTTTTTAAAAAAAATTATTTTATTTCCAATTTATAAGATTAATAATAAGATAACACAATTTTATACCTTTTTCATATGTTTCATTAAATTTTTATATAAAACATTATAATAATAACAATAATTTATATTGTAAACTAAATTACAAAACTAAATTGAAATTATACTTAATATTTTCTCTAATTTATTTAAATTGAAATTCTTTTCAAATTTTTCTCCTCACAACTCAAATTAAAGTTAAATTCAATCTTTATAATATTTTTTTCTCTTTCCCCCTTTTTTCATTTTTTCAAAAAATTGAAAAAACCTTACAGAATTCCGACTATTTTTTTTGTTTTTCAGGTTGAAAATTCGACACCTAGGAATTGAGTTCTCAATGATTATCTAGGATTACTGTGTGAATTTAATTTGAATGAGAAATTCTCATATTCCTTCTTCGATATACATAATATCTGATTTTTTAAATTAAATATAAAAATGAAATATATATATATATATATATATATATATATATATATATATATATATATATATTTATATTTGTTGTATCTTTGTTTCTTATTTGTCTTTATAACGTCCATATTATCATATTTCTTTTATTTTAAATTACTAATTCATAATATATTAGGTAACTTAAAAAAATTATATCTTTATTATTCTCTTTTGTCCTTAGATTTTTTTTATCTAAACAACTCTTATTTTTTTTTTCATGAGATAATTTTTCATTCTCTCTAAAGTGTTATTCTCCATGTAGGTAAAGATGAATTTTTTTTTATACTTATATGAGAATAAGAATGAACATGAATTCTCACTTCAAGAATGGAAATGAAAATAATTAAACCTGAACTAACTTCCTTCAGTTATGATATTTATTATCCACTAGACAACATATGTCTAATTCCATAAATAAAGTTAACACAAGTTTATTTTAGTATTTTTAAAAAAATTATTTTTCAAAAAATTCCTTCAATATCGGCAATTCTTTTGGAGGAAAAAAATACTAAATAAATCATTTTAGAATAACAAATAAGAAAAAATATTAGAAATAGAAGAAAATAAAATGTATTCAAGAAAAAAAAACCTATTTAAGTGAAAAAATATTATTCAACCCCAGATAAGTAAAATAAAAGTTTTGATAATTTTTTAAAGCGTTGAAAGGAAAAAAATGAAATATTTATGAGAATTCTTAGTAGAGTCAACTTTTTTTTTATAGACACAAAATAAATATATATAGAATTCCAGAAATAAGAAAATGATTACAAATAGAAGAAAATAAAACATATTTAGAAAACAAAACTAAAAAAAAGTAAAATTCAATTTTGTTCAGGTCAAAACAAAGCAAAAAAACTAAACCCTAATTGCCCATGTACTCTCCTAGTATATAAAGCCCAAGACACCAGCTTCACAAATCTAACCAACTAGTTTACATTTGCTTTACCACGGTGCCGCCGCAGTACATTTTTTTTTTCTCTGTAGTTCTATTTGATTCGATTCGATTCGATTTTGGCTGTGATTGATAACATGATGCACCATGTAGCCCTTTGCATCTCCAAGTTTAGATGCAAGGAAATTACGAGATAAGGTTTTCAGGTGCAAAATTTATCCACGGCAATCCAAATTCATGTTGTTGGGTGTTCTGTTTTTCACTCAATTTGCAATTTTTTTGCCAAATAATTTATCTTTACAGTGATTGGTACCATTCAATGAGCAAAGCAAAATGATGAAGTCAAAACTTGTCTGACACTGATGAGGATACAATGTTTCATATGGTCTTCAAAGTTCTCTGATTGCTTTGCTCTGTGTGGTTGTAATTAGGTTGGTTGATTTAATGGGTTAATTACTTTTCCTTTTTTGGGTGGTGGTGTTACAATGAGGGTTTCAAGTCCTTATTGTTTGTATTTGATGGATACCACCTAGTAACTTTCTAAGGTTTTTGGTTTTAGGTGTATATCATTAGATAATTTTCATTTATTTGTTGATATTTTAGTTGATGCTGCATATTCTGATTTGGTTTCAGTTAATATTTCTACTAGAAGTAGACAAGGGGAAAAATTAACTGTAAAAGGCTGGCAAAGTGATGAGGTTTTAATATCTGAATATGATGTGGAATCATATAATTTCAAATGGTCTTCAAAGTTCTCTGATTGCTATCCTTGTGTTGCCATTGGCAGTTGTGTTTTCTCATCTTAATTAATGGTTTATTTTTCCCTATATGATAAATGTGTTGGTATAGAAATAGAAGTTTGTGATTTAATGTTGGCATCTTACCTGATAGTGATTGAGATTCTTAGATGTAGGTCTAAGTGCTGAGGAAATAAAGGGAGTTTACTTAACACAAGCACCAAAATTCTTAATCTGATGTGCAATAATCTGTCAGATTATACGAGCATGGTGCAACAAAAATTGTTTTCCCTGGTTTTTGTCTTGCTTTATTTGTCTTTATATAATGACTGGTGAAGTATAACTGGGGAAGAACATGTGGTATTCCAATTCAGTCTTGTAATTGGCATTGGACGGTATCTGAATGTGTCTACAGCCTTACTAGGAAGCTACATTCTAGTTATATTTATCACAATCATTGAACTAGTTTTCTCAAGAAATATCTTGGTACCTGGTTTGAGTTACAATGACTAGTTCTGGATTGGATTCACTGTTTGGGTGGGAATTTTTTTTTCACTTTATTCAGGCATTGGATTAATATGATGGTCTACATTTTATCACTTGTTTTAGATGATACTTTTAATTTACTATTAATTTAGTGCAGATTTATTTTAATTATTCAGTAATCCGATTATTGATTATATTGTCGTGATGTGTTTAAAAATTGTTAGAAACATTTTTTATCGTTGTTAATTGTCAGAAATCTAATGAAATTTTTTTGAAGTTTTAAACTGTCAATAAGTTTTGACATTTTCTTTATATTTTGAATGTGGTTGATGTTTTCACAAGAAGGTTCATCTGTGTCGTTTGATAAGTTTAGCTGGACTCATGAGTTGAACTAATTTGATCTGCCTTTTATGGGGAAAACCATTTGATTGGCATTTGTTGCCGTTTTTAGTTTTGGAACTGAATATACCTCATGACAATTTCTTTCAAGAAATTAAGGATGCTTCATTTTGATCAATTTGACTAGTCGAGAATCTAAATTAAACTAATTAAAACCAGGCAAACAATTAAATCAGATTGCTATTGATTTGGTTATCAGATTCGTATTTCGAATCAAATCATGAGATGTTTTTATTATCATTATTGTTGGATTTAGATTATTTCTTGGTCACATTTATGATGAGATGCTGTTATAAATTCAAACCACTGTCGCAGAAGCTAGTATCTTCTTTTCAGTTCCTGTAAACTTGATTCTGAATCCTTAACTTTTGTCCTTTTGGATTTAACTTGGTCAAAGGTAATGTGATTCTGGAGAAACTACGAATTTCTATGGTTATATATCTTTGCATTAGCTTCTTCAGTTAGCATGTATGTGGCATAAACTACTTGTGTTCTTCATGGCAATCCAAAGCATTGGAAATCTTTTCTATTTCAAAAATCCACCTCTGTTCCTTTAGAAAATTGCCTTCAAATTTTGGTGGATAATGATTTGTTAATGCGTACTTAGATTAGCAAGTAGGTTACATGCATAAGCAATCATTTTGTATTCGTGTTTATTGCAAGAATATAGAAACACACAATGCAAATGAAGTTGGTCCCATCCTCCAGTCTTATTAGGATGAACTCCATTGATATTACGAAATTATAACTTATTAATTTACTGTCCATTATTTCTAATTAATTTACTATTATTTTTAATTTCTAATGAACTTATTAATTTACAAACCCCAGTTTGAAAACAGTTTTTTACTAAATAATGCCTCGTTACTAATTTATTCTAAAAAAATAGTTAAATTTAATTCGAGTTCCTTATATAACTTGTAACATTTTAGCCACATATCTTTATTTAAATTAACATTCAAAAAATATGTTTCTTTTAACTTGAGAAAACAAAAAAACATTATTCTAAACAAAAGGAAATCATAACATTTGAATTTAGATAGTGAAACTTGAATAACTTATGATATAACAATAAAATAAGGATATCTTTTCTTTAATCAAAATATGTGACTTGAAATTAATACAAAAGAATGGATAATGAATTAGAGAATTTGATTACTCTTTTAGAGCTTTTCATATTTATACTGCAATTGAAAGTTCATATACAATTAACTAAGGAAAGAAAGGAGAATAATGTTTCCATATTTAAAGTGCAATAGGAAAGGTCATGTCTAAAATTTAGGTACAACATAAAACACTTACTTTTTTTAATAAAATTTATCTAAGAATACATATTTTAACAATTCTCCTCACATTGGTGTACATAAATTAGAACAAATTTAAGGTTTCTTTAAGAATTTCGTTAACTTCTAGGTTTTTTTAAGAATTTCGTTAACTTCTCTGTAAATTGATCATTAGATATGACAAACTCGATATTTATTTCTTTACACAATAATTTTTTTCAAATAAGATGATAGTTGATTTCTACATGTTTAGTCTTATTGGATTCAAAGTAATGTGGAGAACAACTTAGTTATCACAAATACAACTTCATTGTTAAACTTTACAAAGTCTAATTCTTAGAGAAACTATTTTATCCATGTAATCTCATAAGTGAGAGATGTCATTGTCTTATAATTAATTTCAACAGTTGATTGAAAAACAACATTTTGTTTCTTACTTTTTTTAGAGATAATATTTTCTCTAATGAAAAATGCAATATCTTGTTGTAGAGCGTTTATTAATAAGAGAACTTGTCTAATTAGTATCACAATATTCAGAGATTTGTATATTTCATTTATCTTTATAAAGTAACCTTATTTTGGAGCCTTATTAAGGTATCTTAGAATATGAATGACAACATTCCAATGATCAATACAAGGATTATGCATGAATTGACTTACAACATTAATTGTAAAAGACAATTCTAGTATAATGGTAAGATACATAAGTTTCCTAACAATCTTCTATATCTTTTAGGATCATAGAAAACTTCTCTATGTTCCCCTACTAATTTTTTATTTGTATCCATAGGGTAACCCATTGTTTCACAACAAATCATACTTATCTCTTTTAAAATATCTTTTATTTGTATCCATAGGGTAACCCATTGTTTCACAACAAATCATACTTATCTCTTTTAAAATATCTTAAAAATATTTCCTTTAAGAAATTATAACACCTTCCCTTGATTAGGCCACTTCAATGCTAAAAAATAATTTAAGACTTCTAAGCTCCTTGGTTTGAAAATGATTGCATAGGTGTTTTTTTTAATTGAGATATTTCTAGCAGCATCAAGTATACATATTTTTCAGGGGAGGTATGATAAAAAAAAAACAAAATGATCTGCCTCTCTGCATTTCAGCTTAAAGGATTGAATAATGTGGTTGAAGTTTTTAAACCAAACACGTGGAGATTGTTGGAGACCACAAAGAGAGTGACACATTTTACAAAGTAAACTAGACTCCACTTGAGCAATAAACCTGAAAGGTTGCTTCTTGTAGACCTTGTCTTCAAGAGCACTATGTAGAACAACATTCTTAATATCTAATTGATGAAGAGACAAAATGACAAATGATTGTTAGGTAAGAAAAAGTTTAATAGTAATCATTTTAACCATAGAAGAGAAAGTATCACTATAATCAAACCTATTGATCTAAGTATATCATTTTGGTACCAATCAAGCTTTAAAGCGATCTACTTTACTAGTAGGTAGGTCCACCTTTAATGGAATATTATATCCAACGATAATTAATTGTCTTCTTTTTGGATGGAAGAGCAACTAACTCCCATGTACCTTTATGTTAAAGACATTGCATTTAAACAATCATAGTTTGTTGCCATCGCGGATGATCAAGTATTTCGTTCACACTTTTAGGAATGATAATAAAAGACACAGAGGAAATAAAAGAAAAATAGGAAGGAGGCCATTGATAATAACTTCGAAAATTGTGTAAATAGAATGAAGATTGTGTGTAGAGTGAGTACCTTTGCAAATGACAATAGATAAACTAGAATCCTCATTATCAAAGGAGAAAATGTGCTTAGAACTCTTCGAGTCAAATGTGTGATCTAGTAGGATTTCAACCACAGAAAGATAATGTGTGAGACATACACGCCTAGGTCAACCAAGAAGAAGATGATAAGTACCGACACATCTAACAAAGTTTGGACATGTGATTATCGGGGTTGGATCATGCTTCTCAATGTACACCAAATTCTGACTTCAGCAAATAAAACTACCACGACGGATGATAATCAAATCATGTTTTATTTATCGAATAGATAAAGAAGGTAGAGCAAGAATCAACTCGTTTTAATACCAACATGAATACAAGATAATACAGAATAAATTAGAGAATTTGATTCTGTTTTTTTTAAGATCTTATATTTATAGTTATATTAGAAATTTAATACAATAAATGTGAGAAAAGAGAAAAATATAAAAAAAATCTCATCTTTAAAATCTAAGTATAACACGAAACACTTAACAAAATTTCAATAAAATATATTTACAATGACCTATTCTAAAAATGAACATCTAAAAATGTAAGCAATTTTTTTACATAATTTAATATATATATATATATATATATATATATATATATATATATATATATAATATAATATGATATAAGGTTTGTTTTACATAAATAGTCTTAGAAAGAAATAATAGAGTCTAACTTTTACAAATATTTACCAACATTAGCAAAAATCTACCATTTATTCACATTCCTATACAAATCCAAAATAGAAAGAAATTCCTACCAATATTTTCCTCTTTTCCTTAACAAGACCAAAACATAGCTAAAGTGAATCAATATCATACCAAAATTCGAATTTTTTAATAAATTTTTAGCAAATATTAAAGTGCTAAATTATACTTTTTATTCTTTATTAAGATTTATCGTGGTAATTTTCTTTTCAAAATATTCATTCTAAATATTTATCTTTTAATCCTTCCGAGATTTAGTACATGATTTTGATTTTTGTTCTTATTTAAAATATGAAATTTATTAGTTTAATTTACCTACATGAAACCTATTTCGTTCAAGTAAAAAATAATTACAAAATTCCTCTAAAATAAATCTCACAAACAATTGGAAAATATGATATCAATTTTTCAAATTTCCAATCACTTGTTAATCTTATTCGTCGCATTATTTTTTTTTTATCATGGTTTTCTTTTGATAAAACTATTTTTATTACTATATCTATTTGAACATAGGCTTATATTCTATAGTTTTAGTATAAATTGATATACTTCTATAATTTTCACATCTTAAAATCGTAAAAAAAATAAATGAAAATGATGTTTCAGAATTAAAAACAATAACTATATTAATAAGATCAAATTAATCTAAATTTAAAAGATATAAAGGTAAAATATTTTTTACAAAATAAATCTTAAAAGTAAACGAAATTATAAACATAAAGTGTTTGACCGAATACTAGATCAAGTTTTCGTGCTCTGTTTCTCCAGAATCACACCTTCGCTACTTTCTTCTCTTTCGCTTTCTCTTTCTCTTTCGTATTCGTGGAGTTTCTTCTTTCAATGGATCGAACCCAAATTCTCCTCGTTGGATTACCACTCTTCCTTTTCTTCTCTGACATTCTCAACCTCTTCGTTCCTCCACCTCCTCCCAAAGATGGTTATCGCACTTTCCCCGATCCTAAACCGATCCCCCAACAGAACCTTCATCAACCCCTCAAGTTCCCTGCGCAGGTTTCTCAATTCCCCTCTTCCAAATTTATGATTTTTCACCCCTTCCTTATGCAAATTCCTTTTTTTTTCATCTGGGATTCTTCTAATCGTTTTCTCCTTTTCAATTTTCCCACAGAAACAGAGCGGTATTGGCCCAATTGGAGCTGGCAACACTGTCAGCATTGACTTCTGCACTTCCTGCTCTTACAAGTTTGCCCAAACTCTTCCTTTTATTTTTCAATTCTCTTCTAATTGTTTAATAAGTTCTGATCATGGGGTTCTTATTATGTTTATGTTAAGTTTTTATGTGGGGTTCTAATCTAGTTGGAAGAGTAAGGTGTAATTGTTATTAGTGTCAAGTTGGTACAATTGTTTTTGTTATCATTTGGGGGTGCTTTTTTGCCTATAGAATGTGTTTCCAAACACCTTTAGGTTTCTTAGAATTGAAATGGAAATGATGGACTAGGAAAGGTAAGCAAAAGCAAATAGGGTGATTAAGAATGTTATTTGTGTGGGCTGCTAAATTAAACAAATGTTATGCATACTGAATTGTATCTAGGGTTGGTTATTTCTTAGAATCACACAACATCTATTGGTATCCAATTATCTTGGTCTCACACTGAGTTAGGGTTATTTAGTCAATGGTTATTTATATTCTAGTTCTTGCTTTTCATTCCGTGAGATGGTACATGGTCAACTCCTCCGTTAGTCCTTTTTGTTAGTTTGAGTAGTTTATTCTGCCCTCCCTTGAAAGAAGCTTGAATTACTCTTCCCTTTTAGCCCATCCTTAAGAGATTAGTGTGTGCTACATTACAGTTTGTTTTGCTGTGAATGAGTCTTGTAGTGGCGGTGAACAACTACGAATGAGTCTGCAAGGGTATTTTTCTTTGCGGTGCTGGTTCTAAAGTTATTCACAACTTATGGAAGTAGTGAATTATTTGTTTTAGGACTTTTGTAGATTAAAATGACGTTATTATATGCTTTAGAATTTCACACTTATAATCCTTATTTCATCTTATGAAGTTTCAAAATCAATGGTAGAGGTTCAAAACTAGTTGTCAATTATGCGAAAAAGTGTTGCCAGCAATAACAATAACGAAAGTCTTATCCCTCTATGGAATTCAGTTATATAGATAACACAATACCTGTTTGCTGGGTTAAAACTTAAAAGGCTAATTCTCAAACACATCGTTTACCATGATTAGATGCTTTTTTTTTTTAACAACAATTTCAATGTCCTTCTTGGTCTCCCCTCCCTTTCCATATGACTGAAAACCATGCTCTTTACTCTCCTTATTGGTGCTTCCATTAGCTGTCTTTGTGTGTTTAAACCACCCTAATCGATTTTCTTTCATTTTTTCCTCCATTGGTGCTATACCAATAAGAAAAATTTATCCTAAGATGCTTGTTCTCAATAGAATGAATTAACTTTACACATATTAATCTCTCTGTGAAGGGAGTGTTATCCTTAAAATTGGAGGGGAGGGCTTTATAGTTTAAGCCTTTTAAGGGGAGGGGAGGGTCATTTATTCTAAAAGTTTTCACTGTAGGTGCTAAATAGTTACATTGGTGGTAATGTTAATTTTTCATAACATTATTAGAATTTAAGACGTGTTCAAACTAGTAAATTTAAACAAATTGGACTAGACATTGATTGTTCTAGCTGCATTCATCCTTTATTGTTTCATTGTAGAATCCACATTTTACAAGTACAACTGTATGTAATTTTCGTGCCTTTTTCTGCAGGGGAAACGCAGTAACAGTTAAAAATATGCTGGAATCTGAATTTCCTGGGATTAATGTTGTTTTGGCTAACTACCCACCTCCCCTTCCAAAGCGCATTCTGGGAAAAGTAGTTCCAGTGGTGCAAACTGGAGTTATTGTAGCTATAGTTGCTGGTGACCAAATATTCCCTAGATTGGGAATGACACCACCACTATGGTACTACTCATTGCGTGCCAATAAGTTTAGAAGTATTGCAAGCACATGGCTTCTTACAAATTTTCTTCAATCCTTCCTTCAAAGCTCTGGTGCTTTTGAAGTATATTGCAATGGCGAATTGGTAAGTCCTTGATTGGTGCACGCAACTAATTTATACACTGTCTGGTGGTCAAAGGTGCGGAGGCACCCTTGTTTGGTTTGGTTCAAGAGAATGTGTAGGGAGATAATGGAAGGATCTCCTTGATTTGTTCAAGGGGAGGGAATAATACACTGCCTTATCTTTATAAGTATAATCCCCTACGGAAGGAAAGGGAAACTAAGATTTCCAGAAAATTTAGGGGGCGTTTACTTATACTTTTATTTTTTTGCATTTTCACTCTTTGATTAAATTTATAAAACAGTCACTTTGTTTTCAATTTGTTTCTTTTGAAAGATTTGTGCAAGAAACTGAGAAAACAGAGAAAAAGTTTTACGTGTTTCCTGTGCAAATCTTCGAAAACAGGAATCGAAAGTACAAGCAAATGCCTCCTTAGTTTTCGTATTTTTAAAGATGTAAATTACTTTTTCTGTCCTCCCAGTTCTCTCAATATTGGAGGGAGGGAAAAAGTTGGGAGGGGAGAGATTTTGGCATCTTATTTTCTTATCTTCCAGTTTTCTGAACCAAACAAGGTAAATTTAACCAACTCCATGTTATTATATCATATGGTTCTTTTGAAGCATTCAGCTTCAGAGCATATTAGTGTACCTTGTTTACCTTTAACATTCGAATACTTTTCATGGCTTCGTGATCATATTGTTCCCTTTAACATCACAGGTTTTCTCCAAACTGAAAGAGAACAGATTCCCTGGTGAAATTGAGTTGAGGGATCTTATTGGGAGAAGAGTAGCAAACTTAGATTTGTCAGAGGTATAGAAGGTGGTAGTGCCTACAGAAACTTCCAATAGCTGATTGCAAGATTTTCCAAATGATAATTTAAAGTTACACCACGACGAAGATACATGAAACAAATTGAAGCCCAGGGAAATAGAATGTTAAAGAATCAAATTTTTATCTTTAGTACTCTATTATGTACACTGTTAGGTTACCTAGTGAATGTTGAGCAAGCATTTCTTTTAAGGTATCACATTTGAAGCTTCTTTCATTTTCTAGTTTTAAGTTTGGCTTTCATAAAAGAAAACATTCATCTATTTGCAAACATTAACAAATTAAACAGGTTGTTCCGATGAGTTTAAAAAGAAAGTGTTTAACCTGAGTTGAATGTTTAAGATCACTTGTACAGTTTCTGTAAACTTATGAAAGATCCTACTTTTCTTTAAACTATGTATTACTCAAAACATTAGATAGACACAAGTGTCTTGGTGAATTTGTTTCATTTCTATCTGAGCAAGAATAGCTCGCTTACATGTGAATGATGCAGATCTGGTTAGCATTACTAATTGGTTGTTTGATTTTGAGTTTAATAATTTATCTTAAATTATAATAACTTAGAAAAATGGCTGGAAGAACTTCGATTTTAGTGGTCATACTTGGACCCAAATATGGTTGATCAAAAGAAAAATCTTATTTTATACCTAAAACTACTAGGCAGAATCATTGAAGGAAAATTTTTTCTAGATTGCACTTAATTTCACTGTGTAAGAAAAATTTGGTAGGAGAGCTTCGAAAATGGGTCAATGACACTTGGAATTGGACTTTAGAGTGGAGAAGGGATAGAAGGACTTGGGAGTCCGATGAAGAACAACAGCTCTTAGCGTTAATTTCACAAGTGCAGTGGAATAGAAAGAGTACATATTCCTGGTGTAGTCAGACCATGACCAAGGGATGTATACAGTGAACTTAGGATAAAATGTAATATTCAGTTGTGTTAATGGAAATAATGCACATCTATTTACTCAAATTTGGAGCCTAAATGTCTACCTTCAGTTAAATTTTTCACTTGAAGAGCTATGTTTGTTAGATTGGTTATCAACTAGGATGAACTTGAGAAAAGAGAAAGCTAGGGAACCTAATGTGCCCTATGTGTCTAAATCAAGTAGACATTAGAACACTTATTAATCAGGTGTAGGGTTGCGCAGGAAGTATAGGATAGATGTGATTATTGGGTAGGAGTGAGTTCTGTAAGGCAGAGTAACATAGTTGACCATTTTAACAGTTTCATTATCGCTGGACTTAATGATTATCAAAATTTGATCTAGAGAAGGGTATTTGGAATCATAGAAATAAAATTAAATTGTGTTTAAAGAAGGAAGAGTAGACATGGAGAAAAGATTTTTCACGATTCAACTTAAAGGCTGGGTTGGTTAAAGCATAAAGTTGAGAAGGTTGATTTTAATTATTCTGATTGATATTACTGTCCTTTATAATGCTTAAAATCATTATCTTAAAGATTATGGAACAACTGTGCTTAAAGTTTTAATATATTTAGGCAATGTACTTTGATCGGTGTGGGCAGTGAACTGAGATAGAGGGGTAGGGTATGATTTGGAGTAAAACTGTTTGTGACATCTATGATTAAAATGCAATTGGTCACTCATAAAATCTATAAGCTAGTGGCTAGATAGAAAGGTATGGTTTTGTGATGCAGGTACATATTAAGAGTGTATTGATGTCATGGCAGTATCAAAATGACACCAGGTACATGACAGAACTGTAACAAAATTGGAAGGGGATTTGAGTACTAAACAGGAGGATCACGAGGCTTTGCTATAAGTATACAGAGGTTGTAGGTGGCACAGTTACGTAAGACACTAATTATGATACAGGGTTCTTGGTGTAATATCCACTAGAATTAGTGGCCAGCTAGGTGTCTTATAGTAAAGATGAGGATGTTGGGTTCATTAAATCTTCTGTACTGTCCAATTTATATTCTTTGGGTGTGCAGGTACATGGATTGTAACGCTTGTTGTGTTTTGTGTATCTATATTGCAGATATCTTGAGCTGTAAGGGTTGGAATTCCTACTGGGTTCTACTTTATTATTTATTAATTTTTGGCTGATAAAAGAACAAAAAAAACTGATTTGGTCTTTGTCTGAAAAAATTACCTTTAAGTTCTTATTCTTAACATTCATTTTTTTTTTAATTTTTATATATATAACTTGTAATCCAATGATTTTCGACTATAGGGATTAAAAGAAATCAAAAGCTTTATTTATAGATATTAAAATGATTTTTATGTGAACTGTTTTTAAAAATACCGCATGATAAAATTTCAGTTATAGGGATAGATAATTGATTAATTTTTTATTAATATAATTGAAATTTACCGGTTTTATATATAAATCTATTTTTGTAAGCTTAATAGGATTTTGTAAAATCAGTTTACGGAGTAAAAACCTTATTATGCAATTTTGTCTGTCTAATTTTATGAATGTATGATTTTGGTCCGCTTAAAATTTTAGAAGTAAATTTTGGGCTACAAAATTTCAAATTAAGCAATCGTAGTTTATCCAATTGTTAATAAAAAATAATACATATTTATCATGTATCAAAGTTAATTGTCAAACTGATAGAATATTGAAATCTTAAATAAAATCCAAGCATATTATAGCAATAAAACTCGATCAAAAGTAGAATAACTTTTGTCTTAAGTCATGAATTGAATTCATTAGAGACTTGAACGATTTCATCAATATAAAGATTGTACTATATGGCCGACCGATTACTATGGCCGTCCGAAATATATTTTCGGTCGGAACCCATCATCGAGTCAATAGTCTTAAATAATCATCTTGTGATGAGCACGTGGGGTGTGCCAGAAATAGGAATATTATAGGTAAACATAAATCGTAACTGAATATCCTGTAATTAATATCTATTATGTCAGAAACAGGAATATTGCAGGTAAACACAAATGGTAACTGAATATCCTGTAATTAATGTTTGTTACGAAATCATATAGGAGAAGAGAATGGGCCCAGATTCATTAAGCCCACTATTACACTTATAAATACAGGCTCAATCATCTCAAGCCAGGTACTTCAAAACTCTGATCTATATCCCTGCACACTCTAACCCTAAATTGACTTGAGCGTCGGAGTGCCTGCAGGACCCCCCTTCTGGGACGGTGGATTTCAGAGCATTTGGTACACTAAGGAGCAGTTCTTGGAGCAGTCAAGGAATCAGAACCAGAAGATATTGTTGTTGCTAGAGCCAACTGGGCCTGTGCGATAACATTTTGGCGCCCACCGTGGGGGCGAGATTGACCTAGCAACGATGGTGACAACAAGGAACAATCAAGATGGTCAGCAAGCCAATCAGGAAGGAAACTCTTCGGCCATCTTGGCCGAGATGCGGAGAGTGCTAGAACTGATGCGCAAACTGCGAGAAGACGATAGGTTGCAGAGGGAGGAAGAGCGGCTGCGCCATGCGGGTGCCAACGACGCCCTTTGGGAGGAAAATGAAAGGCTGCGACAGAGGCTCGAGAGAATCGAAAAGGCGCAGCACAGTAGAAACGTTCATGCGGAAGGGGACAGGTCCCGACCGGCCGAACAGCCACAACCCGACCGCGAAAGGAACGAGCTCCAACGAGAACATTAGGCGGAAACTTCTCGCCGGGACGACCAGGACGCGACATTGCGACATGTTGAGGATTCGGCGGATCACCAGTTTCCCTTCACCGATGACATACTGGCAACCAAGTTGCCGCCTAACTGGAATAATCCCACGTTGGACATGTATGATGGCACTACAGACCCGGACGAGCACATCAACTCGTATGTTTCCCAGCTGACCTTGTTTATGACGGACGGATACATATATTGCAAGGTCTTCCCAACCTCCTTGAGGGGGGGCGACGCTCAGTTGGTTTACCTGCTTACCTCCTGGGTCAATAGACTCTTTCACGACCTTGAAGGCCAAATTTGTAGCCCAATTTGCTACGAGTAAGCCACATCAGATGACGTCAGTTGCACTGGTAAACATCCGATAGGAGAAGGGAGAATCCCTCAAGTCTTTCATGGCAAGGTTCGGACAGGTCGCTCTCGGTATCCGCTAACTCCTACCGGAAGTAGCAATGGCCTACTTGATCATAACACTCAAGCCGGGGCCATTCGCAGACAGTCTGGCCATGCAACCCCCTACCAACATGGATGATCTCCGTTGAAGGGCTACTCAATTTATGCAGGTAGAAGAATTGCGACAGTATTCAAGAGATGAGCAGGGCCAGGGGAGAAGGGGTGATCAGTCGTCCAACCTCCCATGATTTAGGGACACACCCGGCACACAGAGGTTCACACCACTCAATACCAGCGGACGCGCATCCTTGAGGAAGCTTTGAGTGCCGACCTCATTAAGGAGCCAAAGAAGGGCGTATCGCCCCAGCATGCCGACCGGAGTAAGTACTGCCGGTACCATCGTTGTCATGGTTATATAACAGGAGAATGTGCGGCCCTCAAGGACAAAATAGAGGAGCTAATTCAGGCAGGTCACTTGTAGAGATATGTTGCAAGGCGACGACAGTACAGGCGGCGCCTAGAGCGCAGTCCTAGGGGAAGGAGTCCTCGTCAAAAAAGTAAAAGTCCTAGGGCCCATGAGGAAAGGCGAAGGAACAGTAGCCAGTCAAGAGAAAGAAGCCCCCTGTGCCGTACAGATACCGGGAAGACAGTCGTTAATACTATTTTCGAAGGATTCGGTGGGGGAGGACCGTCCAGTTCGGCCAGGAAAAGACACCTTCGGACGATCCAAAGCGTGAACGTGATTAGCCGGTGGGCGCGTCGTAGTATGCCAGATATCACTTTCACCGACCGAGATTTCCGAGCGATCGATACCCAGCAGGATGATCCAATGGTCATCACCATCGATCTGGCGAACTGTGAAGTAAGAAAGACATTGGTGGACCAAGGTAGCTCTGTCGACGTGCTCTACTGGAGGACGTTCAGAAAGATGGGGTTAGAAGAGAGCGAGATAATCCCATGGATGAGCAGATAGTGGGATTCTCCAGAGAACGGGTCGACACAAAAGGATATATTGACTTGCACACCAGGTTCGGGGAGCCCAGCCGGCGACAGAGGACTATCTCTGTCAGGTATATAGTGGTGGATGTTAACATGTCCTACAACGCGTCGTTAGGGCGACCGTCCTTGAACAAGCTTGGAGCCATAGTCTCCACGTCGCATCTGGCAATGAAGTTCCCATCCGACCGGGAAAGCGTGGCGACCGTAAAATGGCCAAAGAGTGCTATGTGGCGAGTCTGAAATTGAAACCGACCGAGACGACCGCGAAGAGAAACGTCGCCCAGAGGATGGTTGCCATGACGGATCTCAACCCTAGGATCAATGATGATGTCCGGATGAAGCCAAGTAACGATGTTACTGAGTGGCAGTTGGTAGGAGAAGGCCAAAACACTCGGTTAGGCGGAAGCATGACAGAAAGTGAAGTCCAGAGGGTAACCAAATTGCTGGCCGATAACAGGGATCTCTTTGCCTGGACGACCGAGGACATGCCCGGAGTGGACCCGAGAGTGATGTCCCACAGACTCTCCGTATGTAAGGAAGCACGACCGGTAGCCCAAAAGAAGTGGGTGAGGAAAAAAGGAACGCCGCTGCACTTGAAGTGCAAAAACTACTGGAGGCTGGATTTATAAAGGAAATTCATTACACCATATGACTGACAAATGTGGCATTGGTAAAAAAGAGCAATGGACATTGGAGGATGTGTGTTGACTATACGAGTTTGAACAAAGCCTGTCCGAAGAACGCATATCCGCTGCCCAGTATTGACCGCCTGGTAGACGGGGCGGCCGGTAACAAGGTGCTCAACTTTCTAGACGCATTTTCAGGATACAGCAAAATTCCGATGTACGATAGAAATGTGGGAAAGACAACATTTATTACAGAAGCCTCGAACTATTGTTATCAAGTCATGCCGTTTGGGTTGAAGAATGCAGGTGCTACTTACTAGAGGTTGATGGACCGGGTGTTCAAGGATCAGGTCGCCGAAATATGGAAGTTTACGTTGACGACATGGTGGTGAAGTCCGACACGTTTGACCAGCATCTGGCCGACCTGGAAGAAGTATTCGGCCGACTTCGGAAGTTCAACATGAGACTCAACCCAGCAAAATGTGTGTTCGGTGTAGAAGAAGGAAAATTCTTGGGATCCATGCTCACTCACAGGGGGATAGAAGCCAACCCTGGTAAGTGCTCGGCCGTATTGGACACCTAAAGTCCTACCACTCTGAAGGAAGTACAAAGTCTTGTTGGTAAACTCACGTCTCTGTCCAGATTCTTGCCCAGATTGGCGGAAAAAATAAGGCCTATCGTGAAAACATTGAAAAAGGCGGACAGGTTCTAGTGGAGCGACGAGTGTGAGAAAACCTTCGTAGAGATAAAGGCGGCAGTATCGTCAACCCCTATCCTACAAAAATTGACCCCAGGAGGCGGACTCCTGTCGTACATCTCCCCATCTGAGGATGCCATCAGTGCGGCTTTGGTGCAACAGGAAGACCAAAAGCCAGTTTATTTTGTAGGAAGGGCATTGCAAGATTCAGAGACCAGATATCAGCTAATAGAAAAGGCCGCGCTGGAAGTTGTGTATGCCGCTAAGAGACTCCGACCATATTTTCAAAGTCACCTAGTGACATTGAAGACCGATTATCCGGTGGGGAAGATCCTTTTGAGGCCTAAGCTGGCCAGAAGAATGATATCGTGGTCGGTCGAGCTCTCAGAGTTCGGATTGAAGTTTGAACCGAGAGGGCCCATTAAGGCGTGCCTGGCCGACTTTGTGTTAGAACTCTAAATGCCGAAACAACAGATCGTATGGACGTTGTATGTGGATGATTCGTCCAACAGTAAGCAGTGTGGGGCGAGAGTCGCTCTAGAGAGCCCGGGCTGGCTAAAAGTGGAGCAGTCGTTGCACTTCAACTTTAAGGCATCTGACAATCAGGCCGAGTATGAGGCCCTCATAGTTGGATTAAACCTAACAGGAGACATGAGAGTCAAACAACTGAGATGCTTGACCGACTCCCAGTTAATGGTCGGCCAGATCAACGACACTTTTCAGGTAAAGGATCCGCTGTTAACAAGATACTATCAAAAGGTGTCTACCCTCCTTTCCAAATTTCAACATGCAGAGATCCAGTATGTGCCTAAGAGCAAGAACGGAAGGGCGGATGCATTGTATAAACTTGCACTAGGTAAGAAGAAAGACAGGTTCGACACTGTCATTCAGCTTATCCTAAGCAGCCCAACTGTATCAGAAGAAGATTGCATGAACATCGAGATGACGGAAGACTGGCGATCGCCTATTATCCAAACCCTGAAAACACTGCTGATGGGGAAGGCTGTGGCAGATAAGGTGTTGGCCAAAAAGGCCGCTCGGTATGTCCTTATAATCGACGACCTGTATAAACGAGGCTTCACAACCCCGCTCTTGGAATGCCTAGGGAAAGAGCAGTCTGAGTATGTCATGAACGAGTTACACAACGATATTTGTGGCATATACTCTGGTCATAAAACGTTAGCTGCCAGAGTAATCCGGGCCGGATACTACTGGCCGACCGTCCGTCAGAATTGCGCCGAGTACGTGAAGAAGTGCAGAAGTTGTCAAGAGAACGGACCACTTATTCATCAACCGCCAACCAACTTGCAAACCATAAGTGCTTCCTGGCCTTTCGCCAAATGGGGAATGAATATCCTAGGTCCTTTTCCACCGGCGACCGGACAACGGCGATTCTTAATTGTGGCAGTAGACTATTTCACAAAATGGATAGAGGCCGAACCCCTAGCAAAGATCACAGCCGCCCATGTTCAAAACTTCATGTGGAAGCTAATTTGCAGGTTTGACATTCCTCACACGGTCATCACTGATAACGGCCGGCAGTTCGTGGACCAAAAACTTGAAGCCTTCTTCACTGAGCTAGGGGTCAAGCACATAACCAGTTCGATGGAGCACCCGCAAACGAATGGTCAGGCGGAAGCCGCCAACAAGGTAGTCTTGTCTCAGCTGAAGAAAAGATTAGGAGCTGCCAAAGGAAAATGGGCCGATAAGTTACTCGAGGTCTTATGGGCGTATCGCTGCACACTGCAAACATCTACAGGGGAGTCCCCATACAACCTCACTTACGGGATGGACGCCATGTTACTGGTCGAGATAGGAGAAGCCACAATAAAGAGACAACTGAGAGACCTTTCATTGAACAATGAATGCATGAAACCGAGTTAGATCTCCTTGATGAACTTAGAGAGAAGACAAGAATAAAGGAAGCAGTATGTAAGTAAAGAGCGTCACGCAGGTATAATGCTAAGGTAAATTCGAGAAACTTTCAGAAAGGGGTCCTCGTTTGGAGAATGACTGGCGATGCTAGGAAGGATCAGACGGATGGCAAGTTCGCGGCCAACTGGGAAGGCCCATACAGAGTCAGCCAGGTGTTAGGCACATGAGCGGTTAGGCTGGAGCAACTGGATGGGGAGCATATTCCCAATACCTGGAATGCAGACCATCTCAAATTTTATTTCAGTTAAAGTCACGAGTTGGTTTGATTTTGTTTTTATTATTCAGACTTATGTGTATTGGTTAACTTTTTCAACGGTGTACTCTTTCCTACCTATGACATTTTTTCCCTAAGGAGGGTTTTGGCCAAGGAGGTTTTAACGAGGCACCGCACGCAATAAGGATCGCAGTTCTCTTTTACATTCCGCGCAGAAGGTTTTACATCCCATGCGGCCGACCGAAAGGTGGCCCGACTTAAGGTACTCTTGGCCTACCATGAGACCTCCATTCGCGATCGAACTGGCCGACCGAAAGGTGGCCCAACTTAAGGTGCTCTTGGCTTACCATGAGACCTCCATTCGTAATCAAGCTGGCTGACCGAAAGGTGGCCCAACTTAAGGTGCTCTTGGCTTACCATGAGACCTCCATTTGCGATCAAGATGGCCGACCGAAAGGTGGCCCAACTTAAGGTGCTCCTGGCCTACCATGAGCCTCCATTCGCGAGCAAGCTGGCCCACCGAAAGGTGACCCAACTTAAGGTGCTCTTGGCTTACCATGAGACCTCCATTCGCGATCAAGCTGGCCAACCGAAAGGTTGTCCAACTTAAGGTGCTCTTGGCTTACCATGAGATCCTTCGCGATCAAGATGGCCGACCGAGTGGTGGCCCAACTTTAGACACTCTTAGCTTGCCACGAGACCATTCGCGTTATTATACCGACTGATAAAGAACTCGTGTTTCAATCTTTAAGTTAACTGTTTATCAGATTCTTATGCGCGACCGAGCATTAGTTAATTGCTAAGCATACTAGTCGGTGATAAACAGATTATACGTGTAACAAGTCATTATCATTCCAAAAATCGACCGATAAGGTCATTGTTATACACAAGTGTGGCAAAAGAAAGGTAAAACTGGGCCGAATACAAGCCATTAAAAATTTACAAAACACTAGTCTGACAGTATCACTTCGGGGTCCGGTTGATCCCCTTCAGCAGCCGGACGTCCGCCATCCTCGTCGTCCTCGCCCTCCTCATCCGGCAATCCATTGCCGACATCAGCTCACCCCGGTAGATATCCTTGCGATTGTCAAACTTACCCTCATCGATTGGAACCTGGTAGAAGAAGGCAGCTTGCCTCACAGCCCGCATGAAGCCCAAATTATATTGTTCAAGGACGAAGCCTTTGAACTCCACCAGGTCGTCCTTGGCTTTCTTTCGTTGTAGCCGCTCTTCCTCTAGGTCCAGGGTAAGTTTGGTTACTTTGTCGGTCAGATTCGCGATATCTAGGCTAAGGTGTTCCACTCAGCCGGCAACGACCCTCTCCTTCTCCTCGGCCGACCAGCATTGCTCCTTCAGCGCCCCTCTCAGGTCTTCTACCAACTTCCTTAGGCTCATAATTTCGCCTTTCGCCCACTCATTGTCTGCCTGGGCACCTTTTAGGGAAGAAGAGGCTTCGGCCAGCAGGTTCTTCAAACTCTCCATGGCCGCGGAGTCATCCTTCATCAATTCCTCTCCCGCCACCTGGCTCAGCAAAAACGCCTGGGCATTCACATCCAGCAAAGCATCCCTGAGCATTTTGCGGGTAGCGGGAGTGATTTGATTCTTTTCGTAGTCATTCAGCCCGATGACTATGTGGTCGGCCACCATTATCTTTTTGTTTAAAAAATTACAAGTGGTGGCCTTCTACTGATCAGTGGCCCCCTCCTTGAAGCGTTTGGGCGACCGCTGAGAGGATGATCGGTCGGAGCTGCGTTTGGATTTTCTTTTTTTTGACGGCCCAAGCTGGCTGGTAGGAGAAGGAGGCACTACGGCCAGGGGTTCCGCCTTCTGAGGTGTAGGTGTTCGGGGGACGGATTTTCCTTTGTCTTTCGCTAGCGGCTTGCTCTTCCCGGCCGGGGTAAAGGACATCAGATCTTTAAACACCTTGCTCATGGCAGGCGTCCGGGAAGCAAGTATATCTGCGAGGAAACCACACTGTCAGTAATCATTAAAATGCGATAGTCAAACAGAAATATAAAACGTACTGAATACGGCGCTCGCCGAATCTTCACACCAATAGGTGTTGAGGATATCTCGAGCGGGAATACCCGTCGGAAGGGAGTCAAGCATAGAAAGTGTAAAGCTATCCTCCGCTGATAATCCTGACCGTGGTCAAAATGTGACGCGCGTAGGGGATCTTGTCCAATACAAGGGAAACTTAGACTCCTCCCCATCAAATATATATCCCCGGCCGACCTCCCCAAAGGTAATTTTAATGAATGTATCTTTAAAGTGTTTATAGGAGGACGAGAAGGGCTTAAACAGACAGTTGCGCGCCTGGCTAATAAGGGACAACCAACCTACCTTTTTTCCCGACCGACTTTGGTAATGGGTAAAGAATAAAGGAATGGTAGGAGTAAGGCCTAGGGCAGCGCAGGCAAACTGAAATACCCTGACGTATGCCCAACAGTTAGGGTGCAACTAGGTGGGAGCGACGTTTAGGTAACGGAGGACATCCGTGCAAAAATCATCAAACAGGATGACAAGGCAAGAATCCTTCATCACCCGTGCATACATGAAGAAGAAGTCTGCAGGATAAGAGCCCCGACCGTCAAATACCCGGTCGGTAGTCAGGCATCTACGCAGAGAAAAGGCATGGTCCAGGACGGACGACTCTACAATGTCCTGGACGTCGACTAAGTCCCTAAGGGCGGCTGTGGTGAGGTATTTGGAATATGCCGTCCGGACATCCTGGACCACCTAGTCATCGTTGGAAGGGCTAACTTCGTTAGCATCTTCCACGTTGTTATTGGAGGCCGGAGACTCTACCCCCCTATTCTCTACCACAGGTTCCTCTATTCTTGCCCCCTCATTTCTACCAGCAGAAGAGCTACCCTCATCGGAGGTACTACCCAGCGATTCCCCAATATGGCCAACCCCATGCTCGACTATGTTCCTACGGTCATTCGAGGAAGACCGACTACTCGAAGAACTAGAAACGGAATAAGAATGCAAAGAGTAGGAAGTCATGATTACCTCAAAGGATGGCAATGGACGACCGAAGGCTTGACGGAGCTACTCGGCTTAAGAAATGGGATCCAAGGGTTATTTATAGCCAAAACTTGGGGTTACGTGGCCGCGCCTGCGTCGTCGGATTTATCCCCTCCCAACGGTTTAGATCTACGCACCCATCACTTCACGCACGGAACTTGGGAGGCGCAAAGCTACAGTACGAGAAAATGCAGTGCTACAATCGCTCTCGGTCGGCCCCACTGACAAATACGAAAGTTTGATCAGCCGGTCACCTTTAATCCTTTTCGGCCACTTTCGTGCCCTCAAGGACTGGGGGCCTATGTACTATACGGCCAACCGACCACTGTGGGCCGACCGAAATATGTCCTTGGTCGGGACCTACCATCGAGTCAATAGCCCTAAATAACCATCTTGTGATTAGCACGTGGGGTGTGCCACAAACAGGAATATTGCAGGTAAGCACAAATTGTAACTGAATATCCTGTAATTAATATCCGTTATGTCAGAAACAGGAATATTGCAGGTAAGCACAAATGGTAACTGAATATCCTGTAATTAATGTTTGTTACGAAATCATATAGGAGAAGAGAATGGGCCCAGATTCTTTAAGCCCACTATTACACTTATAAATACAGGCTCAATCATCTCAAGCCAGGTACTTCAAAACTCTGATTTATATCCCTGCACACTCTAACCCTAAATTGACTTGAGCGTCGGAGTGCCTGCAGGACCCCCCTCCTGGGACGGTGGATTTCAGAGCATTCGGTACACTAAGGAGCAGTTCTTGGAGCAGTCAAGGAATCAACACGAAAAGATATTGTTGTTGCTAGAGCCAACCGGTCCTGTGCGATAACAAAGATATATATGAATTAAAAATAATACGAGTTAATATATGAGAAATTGAGAGTTTTTAGAACTTTGTCTACTGTGAGAATGGTTTTTTTTCCGTTGAATTCTCAACTTCAAGTGACTCATCTCATAAATCTTCTTCAACTTTTCTATTTCTTTCACTTGCCTTATCTACTTGTTCTTGTTTTGTATTCTATTTGGTTCGCCTATGTCCTATACTATTCAGTTGAAGTGCTCTTTTGTTTATCTTAGTTTAATTTTCAATTTCTTATATTGTTCTTGACTTATATATGTTCTTCTGTTTATAAAATCATTGATTCAAGTGATTCAATTATGACTTAAGGCAATGATGAGATTTTACTTTGGATTTAGTTTTCTTGTATTAAATACTTCTGTTAGCATCAGTGGACTGCTGCAGTGATTTGATGAATTCAACCAAGTGAAGATGCTCTAGATCATGTGAAGGTTGGATGAAGATTTCTTGAAGTTTGAAGACTTGAGTCTAGGATCTAGAAATGTGTGTTGTGGGAGTAAGTTTGAAGTTCAAGTTGGTGATGGTTATGATCTCAATCAAAGAAGGGCCCCGTAATAATTTTTCTAAATAAATAAAACATTTGAAAAATTAATAAAGGCAAAAACTGATTTTTAAATAACGGTTATAACTAACTGAGAAAAATCTAGTCGACTAATCTATGAATCAATCGACTGGAACCGTTATGATAGTTGGCCTATAAATACTTGGCGCGCAAACTTTTAACAGAAGAGTAAGAACTGTGAGAACATTTTTGAAAAGAGAGAAAAACGAATCAATCTACATTTTTCATCAAGGAACGAATCAAGCTACATTTTTACATCAAGAACTGATTTCTTGGACGAAAGAATTGGAGCCATCAGCTGACTGAGATCATTGCATTGCTGATTTGATATTCTGACTAAGCGCCCTATCCCTATTCTCT
>Ga0209700_101953_pt1 | contig 42745 bp, 19 predicted proteins | sample SiratroredBW_FD_187528 | JGI IMG/M metagenome (GOLD analysis project Ga0209700, IMG submission 187528) | Root nodule microbial communities of legume samples collected from California, USA - Siratro red BW (SPAdes) (version 2) | ecosystem: Host-associated > Plants > Roots > Nodule | place: USA... | reverse complement strand
TAGCATTATTATTAATATGAATTTCATATTAATATTACTATCAACATTTTTGTTAACACCGTTATTATAATTAATAATACTATTAATATGTTAATCTTATTATTAGCATGACCATTACTAATAATAAGGATAACATTATTATTCTTACTATTATTATCATTAATTTAAATATATTACGATAACCTTTTTTATATTATAATTATATCACCTCCAAGTTAATGGTCAGTATAAAAACCTTAAGGTAATGGGTCTGTGGATCTTTTCCTTTATATGTTTTCAACCGTCTCAAGCGAGGGGTCCCTACCTCCCTCTCCCTCGAGACTTTCGGTTCAGGGACTGTGGGCTCGTCTCTCGAGCGACGTGGAACATGAGCTAAACCCGCATAAAGGATTGTCACCACCTCCAACCCAATACCTTAAGGCAATAGGTTTGTGGGTGTTTCTTCTTATATATTGGTAAACATTCTCATTTTCACTCAATGTGGGACCTACACTTACAATTGAATCCCTCACCCTAAGTGTAGCTAAGAATAAAAGACGAGCTTTGTACATGCAAACTTTCTTAATTATACAAGATCTCTCACAAGAATTATTCAAATCACAATACAAAAGAATTACATATTACATAAGGACGATAATCTATAGGCCAAATTTACATTAAATACAGAGCTTTACATACACATTTTCATTCCTACGTAAAACCAACTTTAATGACAAAATCACATTGGAATGTAAAATCAACATTACATAAGAAAATATTACAAATGAATTTTCTTCTAGAGTACCACATACGAATTTCATCATGTAATACAAGTCTTATTGTTGTTATTATTATATTGTTGTTAATATTATCATTATTATTATCCTTCTTATTACTAATCTTATTATAAATATTATTAGCATTATTATTAATATGAATTTCATATTAATATTACTATCAACATTTTTGTTAACACCGTTATTATAATTAATAATACTATTAATATGTTAATCTTATTATTAGCATGACCATTACTAATAATAATGATAGCATTATTATTCTTACTATTCTTATCATTAATTTTAATATATTACGATAAATTTTTTATATTATAATTATATGACCTCCAAGTTAACGGTCAGTATAAAAACCTTAAGGGAATCGGTCTGTGGATCTTTTCCTTTATATGTTTTGAACCGTCTCAAGCGAGGGGTCCCTACCTCCCTCTCCCTCGACGACTTTCGATTCACGGACTGTGGGCTCGTCTGTCGAGGGACATGGAACATGGGCTAAACCCACATAAAGGATTGTCACCACCTCCAACCCAATACCTTAAGGCAATAGGTTTGTGGGTGTTTCTTCATATATATTGGTGAACATTCTCATTTTCACTCAATGTAGGACCTATACTTACAATTGAATCCCTCACCCTAAGTGTAGCTAAGAATAAAAGGCGAGCTTTGTACATGTAAACTTTCTTAATTATACAAGATCTCTCACAAGAATTATTCAAATCACAATACAAAAGAATTACATATTACATAAGGACGATAATCTATAGGCCAAATTTACATGAAATACATAGCTTTACATACACATTTGCATTCCTACGTAAAACCAAATTTAATGACAAAATCACATTTGAATGTAAAATCAACATTACATACGAAATATTACAAATGAATTTGCTTCTGGAATACCGCATACGAATTTCATCATGTCATACAAGTATTATTGTTGTTATTATTATATTGTTGTTAATATTATCATTATTATTATCGTTATTATTACTAATCTTATTATAAATATTATTAGCATTATTATTAAAATTAATTTCATATTAATATTACTATCAAAATTTTTGTCAACACCGTTATTATAATTAATAATACTATTAATATGTTAATCTTTTTATTACCATGACCATTACTCATAATAATGAAAACATTATTATTATTACTATTATTATGATTAATTTAAATATATTATGATAACCTTTTTTATATTATAATTATATCACCTCCAAGTTAATGGTCAGTATAAAAACCTTAAGGAAATGGGTCTGTGGATCTTTTCCTTTATATGTTTTCAACCGTCTCAAGCGAGGGGTCCCTACCTCGCTCTCCCTCGACGGCTTTCGGTTCAGGGATTGTTGGCTCGTTTGTCGAGGGACATGAAACCTAACCAAAACTGACATAAAGGATTGTCACCACCTCCAACCCAATACCTTAAGGCAATAGGGTTGTAAGTGTTTCTTCTTATATATATTGGTGAACTTTCTTATTTTTACTCAATGTGGGACTTATACTTACAGTTGAATCCCTAGGCCTAAGTGTACCTAAGAATAAAAAACGAGTTTTGTACATGTAAATTTTCTTAATTCTAGAAGATCTCTCACAAGAATTATTCAAATGACAATACAAAAGAATTACATATTACACAAGGATGATAATCTGTAGGCCAAATTGACATTAAACCCAGAACTTTACATACACATTTGTATTCCTACGTAAAATCAACTTTAATGACAAAATCACATTTGAATGTAAAATCAATATTACATAAGAAATATTTCAAATGAATTTGCTTCTGGAGTACCACATACGAATTTCATCATGTAATACAAGTCTTATTGTTGTTATTATTATATTGTTATTAATATTATCATTATTATTATCGTTATTATTACTAATCTTATTGTAAATATTATTAGCATTATTGTTAATATTACTATCAACATTTTTGTGAACACCGTCATTATAATTAATAATACTATTAATATGTTAATCTTATTATTAGCATGACCATTACTAATAATAACGATAACATTATTATTATTACTATTATTATCATTAATTTAAATATATTACGATAAATTTTTTATATTATAATTATATCACCTCCAAGTTAATGGTCATTATAAAATCCTTAAGGTAATGGGTCTGTGGATCTTTTCCTTTATATGTTTTTAACCGTCTCAAGCGAGGGATCCCTACCTCCCCTTCCCTCAACGACTTTGGTTCAGGGACTGTGGGTTCGTCTGTCGAGGGACATGGAACCTGAGCTAAACCCATATAAAGGATTGTCACCACCTCCAACCTAATACCTTAAGGTAATAGGTTTGTGGGTGTTTCTTCTTATATATTGGTGAACTTTTTCATTTTTACTCAATGTGGAACCTACACTTACAATTAAATCCCTAACCCTAAGTCTAGCTAAGAATAAAATACGAGTTTTGTACAAGTAAACTTTCTTAATAATATAAGAGCCTTCACAACAATTATTCAAATCGCACTGCAATAGAATCGCATATTACATAAACACGATAATTCATATGCCAAATTCGCATTAAATACAGAACTTTACCTACACATTTGCACTCCTACATAAAATCAACATTAATGACAAATTCATATTTGAATGTAAAATCAACATTACATACGAAATTTTAGTAACGAATTTGCTTCTAGAGTACCACATACGAATTTTATCATGTAATACAAATCTTATTGTTGTTATTCTTATATTGTTGTTAATATTACCATTATTATTAATAATCTTATTATAAATATTATTAGCAATATTATTAATATTAATTAAATATTAATATTATCATCAACATTTTGTTAACACGGTTATTATAATTAATAATACTATTAATATGCTAATCTTATTATTAGCATGACCATTAATAATAATAATAGTAATAACAACATTTTCATTATTATTATTATCATTAATTTAAATATATTAATATCACCTTTTTTATATTATAACATTATATTTATATCACTTCCAAGTTAATGGTAAGTATAAAAACCCTAAGGTAATGGGTCTGTAGATTTTTTCCTTTATATAATCGTATCAAGCGAGGGGTCCTTACCTCCCTCTCCCTCGACAACTTTCGGTTCAGGGACTATTAGCTCGTCTTCCTAGGGACATGGAACCTGAGCTAAATCCACATAAAAGATTGTCACCACCTCCAACCCAATACATTAAGGCAAGAGGTTTGTGTGTGTTTCTTCTTATATATTGCTCAACTTTCACATTTTTACAATTGAATCCCTTACCCAAAGTCTGGCTAAGAATAAAAAACGAGTTTAGTACAAGTCAACTTTCTTAATTATAAAAGAGCTATCGCGACAATTAATCAAATGACACTACAAAAGAATCACATATTACATACGGACGATAATCCATATGTCAAATTCGCATTACATATGGAACTTCACATACATATTTTCATTCGTACGTAAAATTAACATTACTGACAAATTCACATCCGTATGTAAAATCAACGTTACATACAAAATTTTACAAATGGATTTGCATCTCACGTACAACATACGGACTTCATCCGTATGTAATGTAAATCTCATTGTTGTTATTATTACTATTGGTTTTATTATTATCATTATTATTATTACTGTTATTATTACTAATATTATTATAAATATTATTATTGGTATTATTATCACCTCCAAATTAATGGTATATATAAGAACCTTAAGGTAATGGGTCTGTGGATATTTTCCTTTATATGTTTTTAACCGTCTCAAGCGAGGGGTCCCTACCTTCCTCTCCCTTGATGACTTTCGGTTCAGGGACTGTTGGCTCGTCTGTCGAAGGACATGGAACCTGAGCTAAACCCACATAAAGGATTGTCACCACCTCCAACCCAATACCTTAAGGCAATAGGTTTGTGGATGTTTCTTCTTATACATTGGACAACTATCTCATTTTTACTCAATGCGGGATTTACACTTCCAATTGAATCCCTATCCCTAAGTTTAGCTAAGAATAAAATACGAATTTTGTACAAGTAAGCTTTCTTAATTATACAATAGCTCTAACCACAATTATTAAAATGACACTACAAAAGAATCACATATTACATATAGACAACAATCTGTATGTCAAATTCGCATTACATATGGAACTTTACATAGACATTTGCATTCGTACGTAAAATAAAGATTACTCACGAATTCGCATACGTATGTAAAATCAACATTACATACAAAACTTTACAAACGTAATTGCATCTGGAGTACCGCATACGGATTTCATTCGTGTATAATACAAATCTTATTATTGTTATTATTACTATTGTTGTTTATTAGCATTATTATTACCGTTATTATGACTAATGTTATTATAAGTATTATTATTAATATAATTAGCATTATGATTAATAATAATTTCATATTAATATTATTATCAACATTTTTGTTAACATTATTAACACTGTTATTTTAATTAATAATACTGTTAATATGCTAATCTTATTATTAGTATGACCATTACTAACAACAATAATTATAATAATAATATCCATTTTATTATTATTATTATTATTATTATTATCACTAATTTAATTATATTACAATAATATTTTCTTATATTATAAGATTATATTTATATCACCTCCAAGTTAATGGTAAGTATAAGACCCTTAAGGTAGTTGGTCTATGGATCTTTTCCTTTATATGTTTTTAACCTTCTTAAGCGAGGGTCCCTACCTCCCTCTCCCTCGATGACTTTCGGTTCTGGGACTATTGGCTCGTCTATTGAGGGATATGGAACCTAAGCTAAACCTACATAAAGGATTGCACCACCTCCAGCCAAACACCTTAAGGGAATTGGTTTGTGGGTGTTTCTTCTTATATATTGGTTAACTTTCTTACTTTTACTCAATGTGGGACCTACACTTACAATTGAATCCCTAACCTTAAGTCTAACTAAGAATAAAAGACGAGTTTTGTACAAGTAAACTTTCTTAATTATAAAAGAGCTCTCACGACAATTATTCAAATGACACTACTAAAGAATCGCATATTTCATACGGACAAAAATTTGTGTGTCAAATTAGCATTACATACGGAACTTTACATACACATTTGCATTTGTACGTAAAATCAACATTACTGACCACCTCTAACCTCAGCTAAACATGTGGGTCATTATTATTATTATTATTATTACAAATTTTGTATGATTCTACCTCTGGAGCTTTTCTATGTAAGGTTAGCGATTTTATAAAATTCATTAAAAATAGTTGAAAATTTGTTTTTTATCCAAATATTTTCGTGGATATTTCTTAGGGTTTATATTTTTCAAGATAATCCTTCCATTGCATAAATTTGTTATATATTTTTAGTTTTCAAAATTTAGTACGAAAAAACTTCAAATGGTTGTATGTTTTAATAGAGTGCTCGAATTGAGACGCTCTAAAAATGAAAGTTGCGCAAAATGGAGTAACGAATGTCATCAACAACCCACAAAGGGTTGGGCTTTCAAAATTTTCATAATTCTATTATTTACTATTACTTTTTATTTTTTTACTAATTTTTACACATTTTTACCTATTTTTTTAGATTTTAAACTTAATTGATTATTTATACATTTTATATGTGATTTTTTTTTATATTGTCACTACTTTGTTTGAACCGGATCTTCATAAAAGTGTAATTAAATGTTTTTCTTACGTAGGCAAAAGTTTCTTAGCTACGAAAACCATCTTCGGAAGGCAAAAAGCAGCCGAAGCCCCAACCACAAACACTATAATTAAATATAATATCACTTTCATTGCGTTACAAATCACCTTCCAAAAATCTATCACATGCACACAACAATTGAGCGGCAAACTAGAAATTGTCATCCCCATCGAAAAAAACAACAAAAAGACCAAATGATCCACTTCTTCATAGTCGTATAGCTCCCACTTCTTTAAAATATCATAATCGGACTTTAATACAATATCATAATGATTCCTTTGACCAAAGTGTTTTATAAACTTTAAATACCTACAAGCCTCAACTATCAATCAGGTCGATATGTCCGAGTGGTTAAGGAGACAGACTTGAAATCTGTTGGGCTTCGCCCGCGCATGTTCGAACCCTGCTGTCGACGGTAATTTTTTCATTTTGTTACATGCTATGGAAAGACCATAATAAATAAATGGATAAATAGAATTTTGTTACATGTTACGGTAAGACCATAATAAATGGATAAATAGAAGTTAATATTGCTTTACCTTATTTAATTTTACTATTTATCAATACTTCTTAAGTTTTTGTTCAACCCATGTTATAATTCAGAAATTGATCTTATAAAAAAATTGTTTTCATTATATTCTTTTTTTAAGAATGATCTATTACAACATATAATGAATATAATGATGTTTCCTACTTCAATGTACATAAATTATTTTTGTATTTTTTTAACATATCAACGTAAATTTTTTTTAATAATATATAATGAATCTTTTTTTTAATGTATACAAATTGTATTTACAAAATTTGATTTTATATAATTCACCTTTTATACTTCAATGCAATAAAATATCTAACTATTTTATTTTCCATATCGTAAAAGAGCCATAAAATAAAACCAAAATATATTTATAAAACATTGTAAATTCCAATAACAAAAATTCGTACAAAGAACTGTGCTTCCACAGGTCAAACATAAAATGGTTTGGGTGTTAGTTAAATTCATACAAAGTAGTATTCAACATTGAACTCTATTTCAACTTACATTAAAATGCATTTTACATCCTCGTTTTGGTGAAGAAGTCTACATACAACAACTTTTTTTATTTGTTATACCTGAGTTGTTATTCCGTCTCAAACTACTATATATAATAATTTAAAGAGCTTGATAGAGTATTGGTCCTAGACTAGGCAGGGTGTGTGGTTGTGAGTTGTGTTTCTGATTTAAAATCATATGATTGCATGATTGATTATTTAAAAATAAGCTCCAAAAATAAAGTTCTTAATAATATTTTTCAAAAGATTTTAAGAATAAAGCAAATCAGATTTTGTTAATCAAATTCAGAAAGGTAATCAATAAACTGTTTTCAGAATTTGAACCTGATGAATTTTCTGTTAAGTTACAGGATGTTGTCAATTGATTGAATGGTAACTCAATCGATTGAAGTCTTAAGGGTCAAAATAACAGTTTTTTTTATATAAAGGGACAAATGCACGTGTTTTTCACATAACAACAAGTACAAAAATCTTTTTGAGCGAATTTTTTGTAAAATTGTTTAGAGAAAAACGCACGCAAACTTTGTGATCGATTGAGCAATTGATTTTTAACAAGAAAACTGATCTTGGAGCTTTACTGCTAAATTGATCTACTACAAACTGTGATATTGAATCAAAGCTAAGTGTTCCACTCTGGTCTTAATACATTGTATAATATGTTGAGTGGAATCACTGTGTATTTTTTGTATTCTTGATACATTTCTTGTACTGGAACTGAAGGTTACAAGTTATAGAGGGTTGTAATTGTAACTGGTTGGTTGTAGAGGTTTCTGCATTGGTTTAACATTTAACACCTACTATAGGGTTCAATAGTGTGTGGTTTCTGTGGGGAGCAGTATTGTATGTTGTAAAACTGATCTTGGTGATCTTTTTAGTGGAAATCTTTGCTAGTTTGCAAAGGACTAGACGTAGCCCTTGAGGAAGGGTGAACCAGGATAAAACCTTGTGTTCTTGATCTTTCTTTCTCTCTTCTTGAACGCATTTGAGTTTCTGTTTATGCACGATCAATAAGTTGTTCTTCACGCTTACTGTTTGATAATTCTACTGATAATCTATGTTTGTCTAAACTTGTTATTTCATCTGGTTAATTGACTGATCGTGTTATTAATCGAATTAACACATTAACCGGTTCCTAATAACATTGTTGACTAAAAGAAAATTTGAATAATATTCTTTCTTTAGATAGTTGCAATTTCTTGGAGTGTTCATTATCTGATTGTTTCTGCATTGTTCTGATATACATCTTAACTCAGTAAACTGATTCTGCTTGTGGTTCTGATAGTATTTTGATCAACTGCGGTAACTGCTTGTTTAGGAACACTAAATTGGATATCAAGAATCTGTGACTTTAGTTACTTGTATTGTGATGTTCCAGTTTCTGATAAATTTGTATAATTGATTGAATTAGTTCTTTGACATACTAATTCTTGTTGTGTAATTCTGAAGTCCATCGATCAATGAATTGATAAAGAATTTTCGTTCAATCTTTCATACTTTTCAGTATTTGCGAAAAGTTTTTAAAAACTTTTAATAGTTCAATTCCACCCCCCCCCCCTCTTGAACTCAGCCTAAACCTATTTTCTACAACCACAACCAATTATTTTGCCTTTGTTGTTGTCACCATAAGTGACAAATCCTCCATGTTTTATAACCAGTCTAGTGAGCGAAGATGCATCCCCTGTCATATGCTTGGAAAATCCACTCTCTAAGTACCAAAGCTTCTTATTGCCTAAATATAATATGCAAAACATATTAATGAATAAAGGTTGGTACCCTGTTAACTTCGGGTCCAGAACTGTTATGATCACCCTTTGGTATCCACCTCACAAGGCCATTTGGAACATCAAAGAGTCTAACTCTACAATTTCTAGCAGTATGACCTTTATGCAAGCAATAAAAGCAAGTTTGAAAGGGTGAGGTGTGTTTGTTCTTGTATTTGAAAAAGTTGTTGAAATGTCTGGTTTTCATTCGAAACTTTGTTTTATATCCAATTCCAGCTTTATCAAACACACAATTTTGGGAACCTAAAACAACATTTAAATTTGCAGTCCCCAAGGAAAGCTTTGAAGGTTTCATAAGATATTTTACTTTAAGCTTGTAGCACCTCTCAATTTTCACACTTGGCTGGTTTGCTATATTAACCCTCAAGGTTAGAAGACTAGAAAACCATGTTCAAGTGTTCAAAATCAGTTTTAACAATTTCCAATGAGTTGACTCTATTTTCAAGCCAATTGTTTTCAGCCTATTGTTTGCAAGTTCCAACCTGTTTACTTCATCGTGTGTTTCAAAGAAAGCTTGAAGCAAGGTACTGTAGTTTTTTTGATTTAATGAAATGCTTGAGCTAGCATTGGTTACCTCTGATTGCTCCTTAGCCATTAAAAACAGATTAATCTCCTCTTCCTCCTTTGATAAAGAGCTGGTTGTTGAGTCATTTTCATCACAGGCTATGTAGGCTCTTTTCCCTTTGCTGTTTTTGTTGAATTTCCTCTTTTCCACATCCTTTCGTTTATGAATCAGATTTGGACATTCCATCTTGATATGTCTCTATTTTCCGCATCCAAAACAAGTAAAGTTAGCAGCATTGGAATCAGTTTTCTTAGTGTACCTTTTAAACTGTTGATTCTTCTCTTTTCCCTCTTCCTTAGGAATTTGCTGAACTTTCTTGTTAGCAAGTTCAAGGTTTTAGCTTCATTGTCCTCACTTGAATCAATTTCACTCTCTTCTCCCAGGGTAGCAATTTTGAGTGTTATTCCTCTTGCTTTTCTTTCTCCATTTTCTACTCCTTGAATTTGTTCATCTCAAGCTCATATTCCTTGAGTTTTCCAAACAGTGCAGTTGTGCTCAATGTGGTAAGATCCCTCGTCTCTGATATTGTAGTGACGTTGGGCTGCCAAGATCTATCAAGACACTTCAGTATTTTTAGGTTGAGCTTGTCTCTGTCAAAGATCTTTCCTAGTCTAATGAGATAATTCACTATATGTGTGAATCTTTTTTACACATCTGCAATGGTTTCTCTGACCTGCATTCTAAACAGTTCAAACTCCTGGATTAAGGCATGATTTCTTGCCCTCTTCACATCACTAGTTCCTTCATGAGTCACCTCCAAAATGTCCCACATTTCCTTTGTTGAAGAACATTGAGAGACCCTGAAAAACTCATCCAAATTCACAGTTGAAGTTATAATATTCTTAGCCATACAATCACAATTGAGCTTTCTTGCTCTCAGAATCACTCCATTCAGACCAAGGCTTATCAACAATTTGACCATTAATCACAGTTTTAGGCACATAAGGATCATTCACTATTGCATCCCATACACCACGACCAAGAGATTCAATGAATATTTTCATTCTGATTTTCCAAAAAGGATAATTGACCCCACAGAATAAAGGAGCCTTGTTTATAAAAGCACACTCTACAAAAGGTAGTTTTCCCTCAACCATAGGATCGAAACTTGAATAACTTCAAGACTTAGCTCTTGATACCAATTGAAAATACTTTTAGGCTGAGTTCAAGAGGGTAGTGAATGGAACTTTATAAAAAAATTTTTTTTAAAAGGCTATGAAAACATTTTAAACCAAATGAAAGCTTTCACGAATCCCAATGATCAATGACTAGAGGTGCAGCGAGAAAAATAAATCGATTTGGGCTCGAATAAATTGATTTATTTTTCTAACAGAATAAACAAAAGTTAAGGTTCACACCAAGAAGCTCAGTTCATGTAGAAAATTTAAATCCCAGCAATATAAATTGGCAGAAACAGTACAAGAATAACCAAGGAACAATATAATATCCAATCAAGAGATAAATAACATCAAGGAATTAGCTATGCTCAAGCAAGATGTAGATCAAAAATAGTAAACCAAGTAATGAACGTGTACCACGAATTTTTTTGCTAAGATAGAATGACTTCAACAACGGTAGCAAAATTTAATGTAGTGAGAATGAAAAACACAGAAAAAATACAACAATATACTAACAACCAATCACAAGATCAAACAAACTACAACAACACCTTAATCAACAATTGCAAGAACTGAAATCAATAAAACATGTAAACTAATCTTCAAAACAAAACAACCACTCTTTGAAGTTGTTCTAAACTTGACAATAGTTCTGCAAAAACCAGTCTTGAGTGTGCAAAAACCAAGTTGAAATATAGGCTACAACACCAGTGAAAACTGCAAAGGAAAGGACACAGGTTAATCACTCATTTGATAGGCACTGATTTTGTCCAACAATCCAAAATTTTGAGATATAGAAAGACTATATCAGTACTATAATAGGTGTAGTAAAAACAGTAGGATCAAGAATAGTTTGCTAAAACAGATTCTATCAATTAATTTGTACAAATAAACCAAGAGCAAATTCTGCCAAAGCAGATTTAAGGAAGACGAATATAGATCAAGAAAACCAAGGAAAATTGAATGGTGCACACACACTATTAAAAGGCTCCAAAAACAGATCACTTAAAATCTATCAAAGTAGTAAAACATGCAACAAGTATTATGCAACGAATTACTCAATTATGCAGCAAATGTCCAACAATGAACCAGTTGACAGAACCAAACAAAATAGCTAAAACCATCAAAGTAAGAATTCAAATATGCAGTAGTAAAGTATGGTTAATGTTTTATCAAAAATACCTATTAACCAAATCAAGATTTCAAAACCAAATTAAGAAAAGCAATGCAGAATGAGAGTAAAATGGATCTGCGATGAATCAGCCTTCCTCAAAGGTAGTATGAATCAAAAACACAGAGAGAAGGGTTCAGAGAAAAGAACCCAAGCAGTTATACTAGTTCACCCTTCCTCAAGGGCTACGTCTAGTCTTTCTTGCAACTTTAGCAAGAAAAATTACACTAAACACACTTAATTGTACTCAATTACAATCAAGATCAGTTCTTACACCCTACAAGATTACAATACACCATCAAATTGAAGAACAAGCACCCTACAGTCCGCCAAATTAAAAAAAAATCCCAATGCTAAACCCTATAGCATTACCAATTACAAAATTAAATCAAAATTTACAATGTAACAATCCAAAAACATAACTTGAATCAAAAACGGGTTCAAGAATTTGAGTTTAGAATGCCCCTAATTTCAATGAAGATGAATCTGCACAATGCTTGAAGAACACCAATGACACAGTACAATTTCCAAGTTCTTTGTTCTTCAAGAAACCTCTTTGAATCTTTGAAAAACCAAGCAATCATTTTTCTCTCAAAACATTAGCACTTTTGATCGCAGTTCTCTTCTCTGTATTATGTTTGTAATTCGCTCCCTAATCACTCAAAGAAGGTCTGGGTATTTAAAAACATAAAAGCCCAAAACTGGTTTTAAAAACAGTTTAACAGTTTGGTGTAGACCTCGAATAAGTCGATTTCAAGTTCCTAAAATTGATTTATTTTCTGCTGAAAACTGGATTTTCAAAACTTAGTTTTCCAAAACGCTTTTGCTTGGCTTTGTTACTCATTTTAAATAGTTTTAATTGTGCCAACTGGTTTCTTCTGAGCTTTCCACATATATACCTTCATCTTCAATCACTCTCACTCATAACCCTTAAGACAAGGCCGAAGACTCTATCTTGAGCTTCCATCCTTTTGCTTAGCCTTTGTCCAAATGCTTGCCTTCATCAAATGTTGAATCGTTTGAGATGATTCTTAACAAGCTCTACTCTGTCCCTTATCTCAAAACTTAATCCGCTCATAAGCCAAGCATTGGTGACAATCTCCTCCTCTCTAATACCAACTCTCACCATGTACAACTTCATCTTCGGTCTATATTCTTCTATACTCATATGTTTCTAACTCAACCTATGGAGTTTATCCACTTGCTTTCTACGGTAATAGTGGCTTTCACCTAACAAAACTTTAGGGGTTATCCCTTCTATAATGAGGAGATACCTTAGTTCAAGTTTTCGCCACTCAAGTCATATGTCTCAACATTCCACACATAATGTAATAACAAGTATCAAAATATGTAGGTGTGATGGACTAACAAGCTCATCCAGCAAAATATGTCATAATAAGTTCATCCAAATTTGTTCCAAAATATGTCATAATGTAATAACAAGTACCAAAATATGTTACAATAAGTTCATCCAAATTTGTTCCATTAGCATTACATTAACAACAATCAAATTTTGCGACTTTTTACGTTCCTTGAAGCAACTCTTGAAGACCTTCTTCTTTTCTTAGGATATTCAGCCTAAGGAGTGCTTAATTCATAGCCCCAAAAGACTTTTGCAATTTGAAATAGTTTTGGTCCTCCGTCCTTCATTGGTGGCAATTGGATTCAAGGGTGCTCCTGGCACTGTCACCTGGGTTGTTGGTGTGGTGGGTGATGGGGGTGTTGCTGGGGTTGGTGGTGATGTTGGTGTTGGGGATGTTGGTGGGGTTGGTGTTGGGGTTGCTCCTAGCGATGCTGCTGGGGTTGCTCTTGGGAATGTTGTTGGGGATGTTGCTAGGGATGATGTTGGGGTTGTTGTTGGGGATGATGTTGGGGTTGTTATAGGGGATGCTGTTGGAGTTGCTGTTGGGGTTGCTGCTGGGGTTGTTGTTGGGGATGATGATGAGTTGCTGCTAGGGTTGCTGTTGGGATCCTACTGGGGTTGCTATTGGGGATGTTGTTGGGGATGTTGCTGGGGTTGTTGTTGGGGGAGAGGGTTGAGATGTTTGTTTGTCCTCCACCAATTTCCTCAACTCAATGACCTCCTTCTAAAAGCTTGATAATTAGTTCCTCTTGCTCTAGGATAATATCATCTAGTTGTTTAATTTCTAGATGATCTTTATATACATTATAGTGGTGTTTTTTATTTTGCTTTGATTTACCAATACCATCTTCTAAAGCTTTTTTGACAATGTCATATTGAAGCTCTTCATATGACACTGATAATTCAACAACCACCTGGTGATGGTAAAAATCAACACTAATAAATAATGTGAACATGATTAAACAAAAAATTTTACACTTTAAACACTTACCAAACTGGAAATTAAAGCCGATTGAACTTGGTTATCCCCTATTTTGACATCCTTCCAATAAAGGATACGAGGAGATTTATCCTCATTGCCCCCATTTTTTTGGGAATAACAAATTTTTACACACACCCATATCTATGACCCAATTCATAACAAAACATCAACAACATTGAAAACGTATTGAGTTGAGTTCAAGAGGGGGTGAATTGAACTTTGAAATTTTTTTGCAGTTTAAACCTCTGAAAATAGTTTTCGCAATTTGAAAATCTTTGGTGAAACTCAGTGGTCAAGAATATAAGGTTCATCAAAAAATAAACTGGCTTCAAGTTTGAATGAATTGATTTATATTAGATGCTAAGCCAAGGACAAACAAAATGAATTACAATCACACTTTAATGCAATCAAGATTTCTAAAATAGCTAAAACAAGATATATGCAATTTTTATCAAAACAATATGAAACACAAAATTAACTATGAGAGAAATTCAGCCAAGATATTATGGTAGAATCCTACAATCCAGCAACAAATCCAAATTATTAGATTATGCAGAAAATTGAAATTAAATCAGATTTGAAGATTCAATTACAACAACAATTTTCAAATATACAAATTAAACAAAAGTTAATGCGAACCAACAATTGTACTGATAAGTTTGAAAACAAATTCTAATTCAGCAAAAAGTATTCAAATTAATACACAGTTTATACAATGTCAAAAATACCAGAAAGCAAAATGCACTTTCTTGTTCCAGATAAGATGCAGAATCTGATTAAAGCAAATTTAAATCCAATTTTAAATCTATAAGGAATTAAAACCAATTTACAGTATATCAATTAAACCAATTATGCTTCAGATTATCAAGAATCAATTCAATTACCAATTAGTTTCAATGTGCAGCTCAAGAACAAATTAGAATTGAAAGAGAAAGGTCAAGAACAGCAAAACACAGTCAATTATACTGGTTCACCGTTCCTCAAGGGCTATGTCCAGTCTCCTTTGCCCCTCAAGAAAAGCACATTTACTAATTTCAATTAATTGTTCAAACACAAACAATTACACAATTCTTACTCCCTGTAAGAATCAAATACCCACTGAATTGAACTCCTACTCCCCGTAGTCCCCACTCAATTCAGCAATCACACACAAGGCTGAGACTTATAGCCTAAAACAATACAATCTTTCAAATGTTTTACAAATTTATAATCAATCAATACATATCTTGATACAGAAAGGGATCAAGAATGGTTAAGAAAGGACTTCTTGGGCACAGAAGGGACCTTTGCACAGTGATGAAGAACTCCAATTGCACAGTGTTGGTCAAGAGTTATTCTTCAACAAAAAGCCTCAATTGATTTTTATCAAGAAACTCTTAATTGCCCAAAAGTGTTTTTCATAGTTTCTACTATATTGATTCTCAATTTTCGTTTTTCAGTGAGTGGTGCATGTTAGAAACCTTGATGTTTTTTTATAAAAGAAAAGCGCCAATTCTGTTTTCAAAAACAGTTATTTCAATTATGCCAAGCACGAATAACTCGATTTCATGTATACTGGAATCGCTTTACTTTTGCCCAGTGTAGTGTATTTCAAACCAGTTTGAACCAAAACTTAACTAACTCTTTTTGTTTAGATTTTTAATCACTTTTAGACCATTGTGTTGTTAGACTTCTCCTGGACTATGCATAGGTTCTTTGCCAATCAAGCTCACACTCACTCACACTAGACCTAAGCCTAAAACTCATCCAATTGCTTGTTTGGTTTGTCTTGCTTGGCTTCATCAAATCTTTAGTCTTGTGAGAGTACTAACAAACCTAACCATTATTAACAAATAAATACTTCACTTTTGAACATACTATACAAATTACTTGCAGCAGGTATGTACAACCAACAATATACACATCTGAAGAAAATGTCACATTCTAAATGGATGAAGCGGCTTTACATAAACTTCTCACTAGATATTCGTACACAATATCACCCCAGTTATATTTACATAATTCACCAAACTGATTATCCACAAGACTAAACAACCCACTAAACACAGTTCCTTTTGTGTTGGGCAATAAAAATTCAGACAAACCTAACTGAATGTACAACTTACAAAAATCAACAACTATGCAATCATTTACACGTTTAACTAAATCCTCATAAATCATTGTTACAATTACACGATTGGAACCAAATAAACTCCTCAGTTGGGATTCACTTGATTCCTTTTGCAGATCAACCTTCTCTCCCGCTAATCTCAACCCTATAGCTATACAAACATCAATTAATGTAAAGGAAGTTACTTTGGACCTAATTTGAAAACCACAATTCTTCTCAACAAATCTACAAGACAACTCCCTAATTACCTCCTGTTGATTTTCAGATCCTTACCAATCATCAGGAGCCAAGCAAAAGGGGTTGCTTTTATGCACACCTTCAAGTCATCGGTTAACATGTTATTGACCTTCATCAGATACTTAGTCCTACAACAATGGCGGACTCACAAACAATCCTACATATAATTAAACCACTCAATATAGACATGACAAAATATATCATATTCAAAATCCATTATGCAAACTACAAATCAAACCTTATTGTCCAATTCGGATCTATCGCGAATAAGAACATCAGAAGATGTCATCATGATCCTACAAAAACGAAAACAATTTCATAAAACCAAATAACATCAAACTATTTGTGCTATCAATCCACAATCCACTACTACAAAACACTATAGGTTAGTCGTCAAAACTTGAACCAAGGTGTCCCCTCATTACACAAGGGGTTACCAAAGTTGTTTTGTAAAATAATTAAGTCATTGTCACCTTACAAAACACTAGAGGTTACCCCTTCTGTAATGAGGGGACACCTTAGTTCAAGTTTTGATGACACAAGTCACATATGTTTTTGTGTTCATGTGTTTCCAAACCCTATCAATCCACAACCCACTAATCAAATACACCTCATCCAACTTTTGAGTTTTTTTCCCCAGAAAAGTGTGTTTCCTAAATTTTCAAACCCTATCAATCGACATTCCAATACTAAAAAATGACTATTCGTGTAACAATATTGAGTTCTTTTCACCAATAAAACGTTTTACCTTTCAACAATGCCAACTTAAATCCTCAAAATCAAAACTTTGCACAACGGAACAATGACAAACCTCAATGCACAAAAACACAATAACTAATTATAAAAACGATTCCAGAAGTTGTTTTCACCAATAAAACGTTTTCGCTTTCAACAATGCTGATCTAAGCCCTAAAAATCAAAACTTTGCACAACGGCAAACCTCAACGCACAAAAACACAATACCTACTTACAAAAATGATTCACAGAACTACTGAGACGTCGTCGCAAAAGCACAACCTCAATCTCTCGTCGTCAAACAGGCAATCGTAGCTCTCGATTCGCAATCGAATGCACAAGCTCTCACAGCTCTTTTCTTTTCCCCTGAGATTTGATTTCAAAGGTTCGCAGCATCGTTTCATATTCCCTAAACAAAACTAGTTTCAACATGAAAGAAGAAGACAAAATTATCCTTCTTCATTACGTTTTTTTCATTTGACACAACTGTCCTTACCACGTATGCTGATTGGACAAAAGTACCCCAGTGTTAAATGAGGTTAAAAATTATTGATATCAACATAACTTTACTCTTTTATAAATACAGCAACCATGGCTGGGAATCTACACCGTGAAAGGTAATCATCTTTTTTTTTTTCTCACTTCCCTCGTAATTACGTATGTGCAAAATATTTAAAAAATATGGAGAGAATAGAAAAAGTGTTTATATCCAGAAAACTAAATCGATAAGAGAATATATTTGGCTTTAAAAGATTTTGCGCTGTCAAGAATATTTCTATGCTTAATTTGGAACTGAATTCGATAAATATAGTAACAATGAAATTATACGTCAATAAATATATTATATAAAACATTAAAGTCCGTAAAATAGTCGGTTTCATCTATATATAAAGTTGTTGTCATTTCTCAATAAATATATTGAGTTTTTTTCCATTATTATTAATTTTTAATTTTACTTATAAAAAAGTTATATGTACAAAATATTACATTATAATTGTTGTATATTTTTAAACATTCCAATTATTGTATTTATTATTTGAAAAACATTTCAAAACATAATTTAAGTAAAATACGTTAGTTTTTATTAATAAATTGTATAAAAATTAATAAATATTCATATAATATTTTTCTTCAATTTATATATGATAATTATAAATTAAAAAATATTTAAACTCTAAATACGATTATTATATTATATATGTAAAAAGCATTTATTTCTTTATTTAGGACCAGTATCATTCGATATATAATCCTTTAATTTTGTATTATTATATTCACATATGTACAAAGCATTCGTTGTGAGCAATTTTATTATTAATCTAATACCATTATATTATTATTCCTTAAACGTTTGCACTCTTAATATGATAAGTTAATATGGGAAATACAGATATGGTTAAATTATTTTAATTATTATATTTATAAATTATTTTATTAATAATTAAACTCATTAAAAATAAAGTTTAACGTAATCATTGACTCTTAAAGGTAGGGAAATCTTCATTTTTCTAGAAAAAAACTTCACACGGAGTTTTAACGTGACATTGGAATTGCAATTTTTTTTTACAGATATTTGACTAAAATTATGCAAGGTAATAATAATATACTGGTTTTCATTAAATTGTTAGTATATCCTCTTTAACTAGAGTTCTAATGTGAGAGTGAAAGTGTTTTTTATCCAGAATTTGAGCGTAAAATTGTGCATGGTTCAAACTAAATTCTAATATACTACTGATAACTAACGATATCCTAGTTTCCTTTCAAATTTTAGTAAATCTTAACGATTTGTGTTACCCTCTTTCACCAATATTATAATTCCGAAATTAAACATCCGATATTTTATTTTGAATATATTATACTTTTATATTAAAAATATCTATGACTGCTTATAATATTTACGAATTACCAAAACCATATCCAACGTGCTCACAATTTATAAATAGGTATACCTGTTCATGCCTAATTCCAAATTCCAGCACCCTAAATTGAAGGAGATAAAGAAGCAAGATGGTTCATTCTTTTGCTAAACACCCACTCTTGCATGTAACATTTTTATGTTTTTTGTTTTCCTTGTGTTCAGCTAGAACAGTGCAAGTAGGCGACATTTGCTCGAAACACAACAACCCTAGCAGTTGCCACACAATTATACTCTCAGTACCAGGGGCAAATCAAGGTGTAGATATTGGTAGCCTTTCCTCGTATCTCATTAACACGGCTCATGTCAGTGCTTTTGATACCATAACCCTAATTAGCGAGATAATAAGGAACAGCAGCAACGCACAAGCCAACCAACGTTATAGTTCATGCACTATGGATTATACCGATGTGTTGCTTGCTCTCACTCAGGCTAAAGAATCATACATACAGTTCAGGAAATTACAGCGACATGAATATCAATGGCGCAGTTGTCACGAAAGATGTTAAAGATTGTGACACGAAGGCTTATGATTTAAACCAAGTCAGAATCAATAACCAGTATTTAGCAGATTTGAGCACGACTATCATGATTCTAGCTGATTTTCTGGCGGGGAAATATTAAGTTCATTGGTTTGTTGCTTGTTTCTCTTTGGATGAATAAGTATATGATGTTTTCAATGTTTATGTGGTTAGGGAAAATGATTCACATTGGTTTAAGAACAATTTTAACAATGTTTGGTGATGTTTCAGGAATTATGAGAAAATAATTTTCATTGTTTCATTAATGATTTAAAGAATGTTTGAAATGTTTTAGGATCGAATTTAAAATGTTAAAGGTATATTTTTTTCATACTTTATAATTAGTAAGTGGACTAAATATTGAGAGTCTATTCGGTTTATATGCCTTCTTAATGGATATGGAGTATCATAGGCAAGTGGTAAAAAAGGAATAGACCTCCTTCTAGAGATGTACACTCCTTCTAGATGAGTTCTCATGCTTTGGAAAACCCTTTTGCAGTTAGGAATTATGATGTATATTAGACAGGAGTTGTCTAATAGTTTTTAATATTATAACTTGTTTAATAGTTTTTAATAACACGAGTAAGAAAAAATCACTAATAATACAAAATTTATAATAATCGTTCACCAGAATAAAACTAAGCGGAAAATTAAGAATGAGTTTCACTATTTATTATTAAAAATTGTAAGAATTATTGTGATTCCTAATTTATATCAAAGTAAACAAAGTATACAATCACTAGGGCAAAGATGACTAATCACATTTTAGGCTTCACATATGAAAAAAAAGTGTGGTAACATTTTAAAGTGAACATTATTAAATCGGAGGGTTTGAGGTTCTACATAAAACTGGTACTATTAGGTCATTGTACAACTTCTTTCTCGCAAAACAATTTCTCCCCTCTCTGTTTTCTTCTTTGGCAATGGTGTTTTCGCATGTTTGTGGAGGTTTTGGTGATCGTTTGTGTCGTGTGAATCAGTTGTTATGTGTATTTTGTTGTAGGTGTTTTTATTCAATTATATTAATGCGTCTTTAAGATATTATTCTATATCTTCATTTTGCTATTAAATTAAAATTGTGGTTTTTTTAGGGATTTTAATTATGAATGTTTTCATTGAATTTATTTGTTGACGTAATTTTTGTTTAATTTAAATTGTGATATTTAATTCGCTAAATTTAAATATTAAAATTAAATGATTTTAATTAATAATATTATATGATAATTAAAATTATAATTTATAATTTAAGAATAGTAAAAGTTATAAAAACAATATAGTCATGATTGACTTTAAAAATAAAATATATTAAATATATTTAGATAATATTGTTTGTTCTTATTGTATTAATTATATTTAAATTAAATATCTTATTGATGGACTCATTCAACAATCATAGTTTATTATTTAAGATTTAGTGTAAATGATAATCATTACAGCCTTTTGGGACATTACAGCCTTATTCGCCTGACCACTAACTTTGCCTGAATGGCCAATATGCATACAATTTAATTTAAGATCGACATGCTTTTTATTATTACTTAAAGTTTTTCGAAAGTTGTTACGTCTTTTCTTTTTGACCCTTCAACGTTTCATATATAAAATTCAACAAAGATAATATTTTTTTTTCTAATAAAAGTTGGCTTCACCACGAACTTTCACCGAATTAACCTTATTACTTTTTATGTATGTTAATAAATTTATTTTATATATATAACTTTTTTATAAATAAGTCATATTTACTCCTTAAATATGTAATTATTTAAAAGATGTTAATTTCGGAATCACTCGTATTAAATTTACAGATTGGAACCACATTTTCAACTATTAATGTATCACTTTCCCAGAGTCGAAAGTCATGGTGCCCCCGTAATAGATATCAAGTGTACCAAAGTGTGACCCAAAATTTGCTTCTTTACAAAATAGAAAATAGAGAGTCATGAACACACATAAAACAGAGAAGCTCTTAGAAACATCTATAACTGGACTTTACATAAATATCCCATAGATAATACTATTCTAGTTTGTCCTAGTCGCAACCACAAGAACAAAAATAGGAACACACTTTTTATATTTTTTTAAGCCCTTCCAACCAAATTTTTAAAGAAAATAGTAGTTTGACACTACTATCTTTCTATAACTTTTATTTAATACTATTTTTATTAATAAAATATTATAAATTAATAAAATAGTAATATAATTTAATGTTAAATGGATGTGAGATATAAATAGTATTGTGAAAATATCTTCACCCAATTTTGAATGGGCCCTTCCAACGCACAAAGCAAAACCAACCAAGCCTGGCCTACAATGCTTCAACTTTCGATAGCATGAGCAAAAAAACGTGAGGCCTAGGTAAACCAATTCCGAGATATATTTTCAGAGCCAATCCAGTAGTACCAGTTCACAACTAATAAATACACAAGACTTGGGTAAGTCCCAAATTAAAATCATGAAGTGTATTCTGCAACACCAAAAACCACTTTATAATACTCGATCTACCTTCCTTGCTTACTCTTAGCTTTATGTTATGAATAATAGATTAGATAATTAGTTTTTGGTTCACTTTGATCAAATTGAAAACGAAAATTATGTATGGTATATAAAAGTACTTAATACTACTCCATTTTTTCTTTAAACAATAACTAAAATGTGTGGTCCAAATTTAGTTTTTTTTTTCCATTCTAATGTGCTTTGATTAAATAATCGTGATTTTAATTTTAGTCAATGGTTTAATGTCCAAATTTAAATAACCGTGGTTTTAATTTTAGTCAATGGTTTGATGTCCAAATTTAAATAACGGTGGTTTTAATTTTAGTCAATGGTTTGATGATAATTTTTAATAGTAGATTATGTTGTCGTTACATTGTTTAAAATGATTTTTTGTTTCTAATATCACATGCTTTTCAAAATCATTTTACAATAAATCACATTTTTCGACCAATATTTAGGCAATTCATAATTTTACAAAAAACAATTTAATTGTTCTCTTTTTCCCGGCAACAATTTTTTAATATTATTTAGGTCATTATGATATCATTTAACAATTTTAAGCAACAGATTGACATATTTTAGGCAACATTTCTAAAACGTGGCTTATTTTTCCATACCACATTTATAATATTTTAAAAAAGTATTATTAATTCATTAAGCTACTAGTTTATTTTGAACTTTGTTATTATAATATAAAATTATAGTAGTATTTGTTCTATATATAAAATTATTGTAATATAAAAATTAATACACCATTTTTTCTTTAAACAATAACTAAAATGTGTGGTCCAAATTCAAATAACCGTGGTTTTAATTTTAGTCAATGGTTTAATGATAATTTTTCACCAGTAGATTATGTTGTCGTTACATTGCTTAAACTTTTTTTTTTTCTATGATTACATGCTTTTTCAAAATCATTTTACAACAAATCACATTTTTCAACCAATATTTAGACAATTTATAATTTTAGACAACACGCTTTAATTGTTCTCTTTCTTAATTTTAATATTATTTAGGCCATTATGATTTCGTTTAAACAATTTTAATATTTAGGTCATTCATAATTTTAGACAACACGTTTTAATTGTTCTTGGAATTTTTTAATATTATTTAGGCCATTATGATTTCGTTTAAACAATTCTAAGCAACAGATTGAGAAATGTGGCTTATTTCTTTAGACCACATATTTTTAAAAGTATTATTGATACCTTAAGCTACTAGTTTATTTTAGATTTTTTTTTGTAATATAAAATTATAATAAATTATATAAATAACTATTTATTCAATTTCTATAAAATAACTAATTAAATAAATAAAGCTATTAAAGACAATGAAATTTGTAAAAGATTGTTAGATAAAATCTTGTTTTTGAGGTTCTTAAATTGTTTGACATTGCTCGACTGTCTTAATAGACTCTTTAGTCTTATAGTGTTTACTAAGATACGGACTATATAATAAAATTATCTATTGGTTGTTCTGTTGTGAAATGATAAGTACTTTCACATGCCATCTTCGTCAATCTTAAGCACATTTCAGGTGTGTTAATTATAGTAGTATTTACTATATGTATAAGACCTTATATCTTTAGTAGAATCTAATTGGGAGTTGTAACATTAAATTTGTATTATGGGTGATTGTTTACCAAAAGAGAAATTGTGTGAAGTTGTAATATCTGTGTAGTGAATTCTCCTATGTACATAGGTTGAAGTTCATTAATACTTTAATTAAATCACATTACTTTTCTTAATTATTTACCTATTTTCTAACACTTGCGAATTTCTTTGTTATCGTTTTTGTTTGTCTGATAGAATCTCTATGCAGTGAATTGAGAGTTATTTCCTAATAAACTAGTGTGGTGAATGAGAAATTCAATTATCATGACTTCTTCAATGTTTGAGGTTGAGAAATCCACTAGTTTGAACAACTTTAGATATTGATGATTGAAGATGTGTGCTCTTCTAGTTCAATAAGACCTCCACAAAGCATTAAAAGGTGAATCCATCATTTGGATATCTTTCTATGGGTAATCTTTCTTTGGACAAGAATTAGAGTGAGCATTTTCTTTCGAAAGTAGATTTTCTTAAATTTTGTAGTTCTACCTTAATACAAAGTTATACCAAATCATTAAAATCTTTGTAAAGTAGAAACTCAATTGTATCTCTTATCTCAAGGCTCAATTCACTCAAGAACCTATATATAGCGGTTCTATCTTCCTCCCTAATCGTAACTCTCATAATGTACAACTCCATCTTTTGTCTATACTCTTCTACACTCATATTTTTCTAATGGGGTCATTGGAGCTTATCCATAACTCCCTATTTTAGTAAGATGAGACATGTTGACACCTCATAGCACTCCTTGAGTCATTCCAATACTGGGTTGGAGGTTCATTATGGAGCCTTCTATCTCGCTCAAGGAAGGTCAACCAATACATCACATATCCTTGGAAACTCAAAGTAACTAAGAGTACTTTTCGTTCCTCACTATCTTGGTGACATGCAAATAATTGTTATACCTTCATTTCCCGATCAAGGTAGACTTTCACATCGTCTTTACCATAAAAGTGAGGAAGGTCAACCCTAACCTCTCTAGACTAAATTTCTTTCCTATGCCCTTAGGGTGGAAGGGGGTTGATAAAATTCATTAATTCTAAGGATACCCTCTTCAAACTGGGTCTCCTTTGACCTTGAACACCTCGAAGAATTACTTATACTTTTTAGTCTTTTTGTTTTTTTTTTTTCTTCTTTTTTCCTTAAGAGTCTAAGGTCTTCGTCAATAATAGTAAGTTGGGATTCTCTTTCATTTTTTTCTTTCAAAATTTCCTCTTATTTTCTCTATAGTTTAAGTGACATAAGCTCTTGTGTCAGACTTTTTGGTGAATCACTTGCCCTGTGGTGAGAAGTATTTCTAGAAATCTTAAGCTTATATTAAAAGACTTTTCATAAGAAAAAAAATAATGCTAAGTACACTAGGTAAGTTTCTAGGAAAGAAAGGTAGGCCACAATGGACACACTTAAGTATTAAGTCTTTCATAGCCAAAACCTTTTTTAGACACCCACTTCACAAATTTTCTTCTAATGAAAACTTCTTTAACACAAGAAAAGAAGTTCACTAAAATAAAATAAAACTTAAAAAGAATTAAACTTGAAAGAAATTAAACTAGATAAGTCCTAATGGTGAGGCTAGTTGGCACTTGTCGACAAACAAAAAAATGTCATGGTTTAGGGTTTAGCGTGAAAAAATGAAGAAGGAACAACTGAGAGAGGCGCTTGTCGTAACGGTAGTTGAAAAAAAATGCAACCAACACTGAACGACTCTGTTTCGTAAGCCACAGAACTAGCAGACGCCACCGCCATCGCCGCTGCAGCCTATGCCCATCCCGTCGCAATGACTTTTGATGTACCCTGCAACTGCCATGGTAATGCAACACCACATGATGTCACCTCAACATTATGTTGCCGTCACCGTAACCCTACATCGCCTACCAACAGTTGCTTGGGCCTTCGGTGGTTCTGAGTGTTATCGTTGGTGCTGGTGTGGTCAAAGGTTTCGATGGAAAAGCCTTCTTCAGGCAACACAATGGTGGTGCCAACTTCATTGCCCCTAGTTACACCATAAGTGATGGACTCAGTGCTAAGATTGTTGGCACCTTCATTCTTGTCTACACCATTTTATCCACCACTGATGCCAAGCGTAGCGTTAGAGACTCATACGTTCCTGTATGTTCCCTACTTTTACTATACATGAAAAAAAAAAAAGAGATAAATCCAAAAAACACACAAGATTTCCTCCATTAAGGTTATTCGAAATAAGCAAACTGGTCTATTAGAGGGTTATGGATTTGTGGAATTCTATTCGCATGGCACAATTGAGAAAGTTTTGCAAAATTATGCTGGGATATTGATGCCTAACACAGAGTAACCTTTTCGCTTGAATTGAACATCATTTAGCATATTAGACAAGCCCCCATATAATGTTTCTGATCTTTCTATTTTTATAGGAAATTTAGCTGTTGATGTTACAGATAGCTTGTTGCATGAAACTTAAGGATAAGAATTATAGATTTTGTTGTTGCATATTATTTTAATTGAATTTTATTCAATTCTTTTAACGAAAATATTTCAATGCCTTACCTCATTTAAGTGAAATATGCTTTATCTTGTTTCAATAGTTGATGTTTAGAAGCTTATCACTATTATGTTCAAAATAATAAATTTATTCTTCAAAAGTTTCTACAATATCTTCCTAGTTTGGTCTTCACATGGGACCGATGGGATCGATGTGCATCACACACATCTGTGTGACCTGTCAAAACTATGGAGCTCATGCCTTATTATCTCCATGACCAAGTTTACCTCAAGCTGAGCTCTCCTGAGGTCGAGTTCAAGAAGGTTGAACACCGTGTCGATCTTCACTCTTAAAAACCCAATCTTATGATTGGTACAAACGTCTAGTACAACCTCGGTCCTCACTCAGCAAAACCCAATCTCATGATTGGTACCAAGGCCGAATATCATGTCTGTCTTCACTAGCAAAACCCAATCTCATGATTGGTACAAAGGCACTCAGCAAAACCCAATATCATGATTGGTACAAAGGTCGAATAATACATCAATCTTCACTTGATAAAAATCCAATCCCATGATTGGTACAGAGGCTGAATAATACGTCGGTCTTCACTTGACAAAACCCAATCTCATGATTGGTACAAACTACAAATAATACGTCGGTCTTCACTTGACAAAATCTAATCTCATGATTGGTACAAAGGCTGAATAATACGTCGGTCTTCACTTGATAAAAACCCAATCTCCTGATTGGTACAAAGGTCGAATAATATGTCGGTATTCACTTTATAAAAGCTCAATCTCATTATTGGTACAAATGTCGAATGATACGCCGATCTTCACTTCATAAAACCCCAATCTCATGATTGGTACAAAGGTCGAATAACACGTTGGCCTTCACTTGACAAAATCAATCTCATGATTGGTATACAAAGGCCGAATAATTCGTCGGTCTTCGCTTGATAAAAACCCAATCTCATGATTGGTACAAAGGTTGAATGATACGTCGGTGTTCATTTGATAAAAACTCAATCTCATGATTGGTACAAAGGTCGAATAATACATTAGTCTTGACATTGCAAAATCCAATCTCATGATTGGTTTGAAAGTCGAACACAAGATCGACCATTACTTTCTGAAAACCCAATCTCAAGATTGGTCCAAGAGTCGAGTACCATGCCTTCAAAATTCCGTATTAATGCAAGAAAGTTGATGCGATGGGCAGTAATGAGGGAAGCCCAACTATGATGGTACAGAGGACTCGAGATTATGTCGGCCAGATATCATCCAAAAAGCTTTCGTAGCTTATCGACCACTCAAGCTTGGGGGCATGTGTACTGTGCTGTACAGAGGACCCTTCAATTGTTAGTCACCCAATTCTACAAGAGGTGGACCATTATCATTATTACAAAACTTGGAATCAGTATCACCCCTCTGATAGTAGCGCCTCTAACAGAAAGCAACTTTTTGTGTTTTCTACACCTTCCCTCTGACAAAAGGTGGAAAGGGTATGTTGAGTGTACTTTACACCTTCCCTCTGATAAAAAAGTAAATATTCATGATTACAAAAATACCACTGTAAATAAGAAAGAACAAAGGAGAAAAATGTATGTTTTATCCAATCCAATCTACACTACACCTCTGGTAACAAAGAACTGACCAAACACTGGAGACTGGAGACCGATGAATGAGCTGTTGGAGTTGATATTTGGAAAGTATTGTTATTAGCCTCAAGGTCCCGTAAGAACAAAGCTAAACCTGTGTTAGGCCCAAGTTTTCTATGTAGGGATTTAATTACTCTCGAGTCTGATTTGTGTCGGAAATAGGTTTACTATGCTGGGCGCAATTCCTTCTTCTCTCAACCCAATATTTTTTTATTCGGAATAATGAGAATTTAGAATAAAAATTGCCTAAAATTTATAATTAAACATATTTTACATTTAAGAAAAATTAATTTTGTCATAAAAGATAATTTAAAAATATCATATAAATCAACTCTATCACAACTCATGAAATAAGATACGAAAGGATTTTATGTTACTCATTCCTATTCACATAATTCAAAGACAATTACATGTTTTAACCACAGGAAATATCATCTTTTATCTAAATTTAGATTATTATCAATGTGTTTATATTGATTTGAAGGTGAAAGAATCTTATGTCAATAGACTTTTATTCAATACCTGATGTTAGTCATAAAAAGTAATTTCCAAAGAACTTATACCTCTGCAAAGAAAGCTTTTCCTTTAGTAGCATTTTGTCTCATAACTTTCCACATTTTGTCTCATAACTTTCCACATTTTGATAAGATCATGATCGAATAAATTTTTGAAAGCTCGTATGTAAAAGTTATTTTAGTTTATAAAATAAATTTGTATGAAAATGTTCTTAAGAAAAAATTTTAAGAGACTACCTTCCACCGACACTCCTTAACATCAGGACTGACCCAATCTGGAATGATAATTTTTTTTTGACTTCTAAATTAGCGTAATCCAGAGTCCCTCCACTACACCTCTAGCTTATGGACTGGCTCAATCCAGAATGTTATTCTTATGATTTTCGGATAGATCCAATCTAGATTGCTTCCATCCCATCTCGTGACTTTTAAATTGGTCTAATCCATAATGATACATTCTTTTTTATTTTTGACTTTCGGATTGGCCCAATCCGAAATATATTACTGCTTTGCTTTTTTTGCTTTTTTTTTTCTTTTTTTTTATTGATCAAATCAGGAACTAACAATAACTTTCGAATTCAAAAACGAGGTTTCAATCCGAAATACAAAATGACCCCTCAACCATTTTCTTTCATTTTCATGAAACCTATTTCAATCTTTTTACAAAAATTATTTTTGAACATTTCATAAAGTGTACAGGAAGAATGAGTCTAAAAATTGTACTCATGTTAATTTCTTATATTCTTCAAACTTTATTACGGGTTATTTTTGTAGAGACACAATTACAAAAATTAAAGTTCCTTGTCATTATGCTTCGGGACATGTCTGAGAGAATATCAATGTTACAAATGTGTACGTGTATATCAAATCCTATTTACAGAGTTACAATGTACGAGTTAATAATTTTTTAAAATAAAAGAGAAAATGTTACAAATGTGTATCTTCTAACGTGTATATCAAATCCTATTTACAGAGTTACAATGCACGAGCTAATAATTTTTTTAAATAAACTAATTCTTGCTCAGCACTAATTTTCACTCTAACTGTTCTCCATATATAATACGTTTCTTGTCTTTTTGTAATCTCCATGTAGTTGCTCCTCAAAATGCTTTTTTTTTTTTTTTGTTTCAACTTCCTCTTCAAATTCCTTGTGTCGGAATTATTTCTTCCATAACAATTTATTGAAATCTTTGTGGCTGGGATCGATTTTTCGTTATCGAGACGATCTACTTCAATTAAAGTTTCAGAAAAAATAATTTCTCAAATCATAAGAAATAAGACGACCTATCTTTAGTTTTATTAAATAATTCATATGAGATGTCTTGAGACATTCTTATGTTTTTAATTATACAAAAAATTGTTGATAAAACTTTACAAACTTTCTCTTGATAAAAATATGAAATTCTATGCTAACCCATGTATCCCCATTGTTTAGTTGTTATTTTAATTTTTTAAATAATAATATATGCTCTCCTTCAACTAACATCCTTTCCATAAATAGGCCATGACTAGTTGCATGTTAACATAATATAACTGCTTCTACACGTTCAAGGAATATATATGATTACGTGTTTGTTTAAAAAAATATAATTGTTTTTGCATATTATAGTTGAATAATAGTCTTTTGTTTTATATTTATATTATACATTAGTCTTTCTAATTTTGTTATTTTTTTAACTATATTTTCTTAGAACTATCTCTTCTATATATGTTTTTTTTTTCCATATTTTTATTTAATCAAAACATTTCAAAATTTATTATAAATGTCATGATTTTTTAGCAACTTCTTGAAATATAGTGATTCAAATTAATTTATTAATAATTTAAATATTTCAACTATAATGAAAATTTCATTAAATTTAAGTTTACCAACACTAATCTCTTAAGTTATCTCAATTTTTTTTCAAATACTTTGTTCTTTCAATGCTTTAGTATGCCATTTTTTAAAAATTATCAAATTAATTTTGCATGAAAAAAATTATATAACAAATACTGGAAAACCATTCCAATATATACGAAAACTTGAAAGAATTACTAGTGAACCAAACCCAGATGCAGAACACACGGATTGCTTGACCTATTGAATATTCGCAGATGGATTTTTTTTCCCTCTCTTTCTTCTTTTTTATATGTAATGTGTGTTGAATTTGGTTGTTTAGCCTGTAAGTAATGAAAAAGTGTTTCAGTCTTTCAAATAAAAAATTGCACTAACATCAAAAGGAAGAGTCTATCCTCATTGTCATTTCCCTTTCATTATTTGATAAGGAAAACTAGAAAGAAAGTGTTTTATGTTAATACAAATATTAGTTAAACCAAGTCATCTATCACATTAAAGTAACTTTATGTCATATGTCAGTTTCTTATCCATCTCGTAATCATCCACTAAGGAAAAAAAGGACAACAATATTTTTATTAAAATTAATATCAATGCACTACTATCTCATTTGTATGAACGAAATTGAAATTGAATTTTTTTAAATATGATGATCCCTTTGCTTTATATTTTTCAATCCCATTGGATTAGAGAATTATTTTTCTTATTATTTCAATTGTTATTGATCCAACAAGTTTTAACACGCATAATGAATATTGAACGTGATTCTCTTAGCGAAATAAGGTAATACTTTGTATGAATGTTATGATGACACAAATTTTTTCACATGAACATGAATAAGATAAAGTTCAAATTTTCTAATTAAAAAAAGGACACATTTATACATTTTATTATTACGATACATTTATACCCAAATCGTATCAAGTTTTTGTTCTAAGAGGTTTGAATGTCTTAAATAAGATTTGGGTTTGAATCGTTTAGATGAAAAAAAAAAAGAAAAATTATCAGTAAAATGAGTTTACTAGATTAATTAATCATTTATAACATATTATATATATATATATATATATATATATATATATATGTGTGTATATATATATATATATATATATATATATATATATGTGTGTATATGTATATGTATATGTATATATATAATAAATTCAAAAATAACTTTATGTCAACTCAATAAAGTATAAACTATAACAAATAAAAATTCTGACTGTATTACTTTGTGAGAAAAGTCTACTCAATAAAAAGTTATTTTAAAGAAGATATTAAAGTGTTCCTCTTAAGATATATTAAGTGCGGCAATCATTAAACTTAATTTGTTTTATAACATTTTGTTTTCTAAACTTAAATCCAACTAATCATATAAAAACGTGGATTTCTTCAATTTCAGTATGCAATTGATGTTGCACTTTTAATTCTTGCTAACGAAAATCATTAACAAATGAGAGTCAAAACTCAATGCCAATTAACTCTAGTTGGTGGTTGAAGACATTCAAATTTGTTTTCTTAATTTATTTTTCTATTAAAAATGATTGTTTACCATATTTTTTAAAAACTTTATTGAGTTTTGACAAAATATCCCACTCTTTTATTTCTAAGATGATTAAAATATATTATATACAATAGTGTTTCCCTAAACTTTTTCTTAAAGATCCGTTCAAGATCCCCTAATACAATCAATACTTACGCAATATAACAAATCATATCTCATAAAATATTACTAAATAAAAATAGATATATAATAAAAATATACAATAATCACAATATCCCCCTCAAGTTAGAGTGTGAAGATCTCGAATGTCCAACTTGCGAAGTAAAAAATAACACTGTTGTTTTCCCAATGCCTTGGTAGCCACAATATTGTTCTCATCGGTCATCTTCTCAGTTAGATGATTATTTTGGTCCTTTAGCAATTTCATCAGCGCCTGGAGTTGATCATGGCTCAGTTCAAGAGATTCAACGTCATTCTCATCCAATGTACTTCCTATGGTTAAGCTTCCAGGTATGGCCTATGCTGCATTGACTCGCACAACACCACAGCCTCGGTCTGCCCCTTTTTTTGTTCACTGTAACGAGGATTGCGATCCCCTACCACGACCTCCATTCTTTCTGTCACTGCGCGGTCTATTACCCCACCGCTTGGGGTATCTAACGAGTGCAAAGCAAGATTTGCGTCATGCCCACTACGTTTGCAATGGGAGCAAATCATTGTTTTTTCTTTCCCATCCACTCTGCCACGAACTGCAAAAGCCATTACCTCTCCTCTGTCTTCTTTCCCACATGACATCGTCTCTACTCCTTCTTGAATTAGAATCAAGTTAACTTTGTTTAGATTCGGCAACAGATCGTGTGCCAAAATATTAGAACAAACAGTGTCATATACTGTGTCATCTAACCCCATAAGAAAGGTATGTACCCTTTCCTCTTCTCATTTCTTGTCAAGAATCGATCCAAGATCACATGTGCATCCTCCGCATTTATAAGTTGGCAGCTGATCATAATTTGCCAATGCATCCCACAATTGTTTAAGCTTTCCGTAGTAATTGACAATGCTCATTACTTTTTATCTGCACTCAGCAAGATTTGATTTGATTTGCTGCATTCTTGGTCCATTGACCAATGAAAACCGGTCGCGAATATCATTCCATAAGCCCTGTGCGATCTCGACATGTGAGATCGTTGAGCAAAGAGACGATTCAATGGTGTTTCGAATCCAGGACACCAATAAGGAATTAATGATCCACCAATCTTCAAGATCCGTTGAGTCATCCATCGACTTCTTGATTGACCCATCAATAAAGCCAAATTTCTTCATCGCTCTCAAAGTCGTTCTTAACGAACGAGCCCATTCATCATAGTTTTCGCCCTTCAATTGTACATGCGTAATCAAGAGACCAGGATTGTCAAAAGTGGATATGTCGTAAGGTGAGATAGTTTTCCGTTGACAGGTGTCATCATTGGGTTCTTCAGCCATGATTCAATATGTTGGGTATATATGAGTATGACTCTAATATAATGACAAAATACATCACTCTTTTATTTCTCAGAAGATTAAAAATATATACAACAGTGCTTTCCTAAACTTTCCCTTAAAGATCCATTCAAGATCTCTAATACAATCAATACCTATCCAATATAATTAATCATATCATATGGAATATTACTAAATAAAAACAGATATATAATAAAAATATACAATAGTTATAATAAGTTTATTAAATATGCTTGCATTGTCTCAGACGAAAGATGTGGGTTTGGGGATTAATAAGATGTGGGTTAATTAGGTGGATATAGAGGGATTACAGCAACGAGTCTTCAATATCGGTGATCCATGATCAACAATCAGAAAAGAAAAGATGATAAGATTTAAATCTATTGTATAATTGGGGAGAGATACAATCTGTAACATAGGTGTTTGTGGAAAACAATAAATTATTAGGCAAAGAAGAAGAAAAGGTAATGGAACTAAGTCAGAGAAAAGTTCACTTAACTCCAACTTCTATTTCCAAAATCTGACATGGTCCCTTACAAATGATTCTCCAACCCCAATCTAACAGTTCCAGATAACACTCATTTTCTCTCCACCAATAGACCTTGGAGGATATGTCCTTAGAAGGCCTATCCCACTCAGAAGCTGCCTAAGATAATATCCTCGATGAGAAACTTGGGATATTTATTAGCGTTAAAAATAAAAGAAATTATTAGAATAAATGTGGAATAAATTTAGGTTACGTAGTGTGATAAAAATGGAGAAGAAAAACTATTTTTGTATGTTACTAAAGGAGAATCTTTTAGAATCACAACACAAAGACACCTATACAAATCAACCTGCCTTATTCTTGTAGACTTAAAGAAAATGCTCAAATTTATTTAATAAATGGTGTGTTGAAAAACACAAAGACTAAATCATATGCCTTTTTATTTTTTATAAAAACAATTTATTTTAATTTAAAATATAATAAATGATATTAAAAATTGATTTTAGTAATTTAGAGTTTCATTTTGAAAGTGATTCTACCACCATGTTACAGATTTGATTAGTATATCCTTATTGATTTTTTTTTTGTATTGACAAACTTTCTTTATGGATTCAAGTTGGTTATAGACTCTACATTCTAGCATTTAGTTTAACCAATAAATAATTTTTATGTTTTTTGTTAGTGTATAAGCATGGTGAAAACTTCATCCAACTTTTACATTTGTTGATAATTTTATTATGTTTTTTTTTTGGTGTATAAGCATGGTGAAAACTTCATCCAACTTTTACCTTTGTTGTTATGATCCTCTATAGGAGTTGGTGAAGATGTCCTTGACTTGGAGATTTGATGAAGAAAATCCTTAAAGCATTGGAAGATTTGATGGAAGATTGCTTTCGTGCCTTGATTGGGGTAGAATAGAGTGTCTTAAGTTTGTTTCACTTCATTCCATCATTTCCATGCAAAGAACTCCCATTTGCTTAAGTGAAAAAACATTTTCGAAAACCATTTTATGAGAAAAAGTGCTGCAGAACAAAAACAATCACCTGTTTCGAAAAAACAGTTAGCTATTTTTGTGCTGAAGGAAAAACAAATGATTGTTTTTCAAAAACAATCGATTATTTTTTCTTTGACAGTACAGGTTTCTCTATATAAACCTGAGCGCAGCGCATTTTTGGAAAAAAAAAAAAAAGAAAATCATTCTGCAAAGTTTGAAAATCATTTTCTAAGCATCACTTGAGAGTTTTTTGGAGACTACATTCAAGATTGGAGAGGTTGATCAAGATTGGATCAAGATCACCCTTGATTCTCCTTCTTGAGTGGTATTTTGATTGCATGTGATTGGGGGAGTATTCAATAGCTATTCTCTTTATAGATAAGTGATTCTTTCTATATTGAGATAGGGTTTTGGCTGTTGTGTTGAGATATTGAGTGTTGTAATTCAAAATAATATGTTCTTTGATAGAATTATACTTGAATAGGGTGTTTGAGTATAGTTTGTGGTGAAATTCTTTGTAATTTTGTTTGTATGTTGAAGTTTGCACTGCGATAGGCAGTAGAGTGCTACATTTTATGTGGTAGGGTTCTGCATAAGTGTAGAATCAATCTTGTAGGGTTCAATATTGAATATTGGTGGTGTATTTGCTTGTAACTTGTTGTTTTAGTGAAATCTTTGCACATTTGTGCAAATGATTAGATGTAGCTCTTGAGGAAGAGTGAACCAGTATAAAAATCCTTGTGCGATCCATTCTCCCTTGTTGAATTTACATTTGCGAGCCATTTAATCACTAATTTTGTTCTACTAGTCTAAATAGCTTGTTAAAAATAAAAAATAGTCGATTATTTTTTTGGATAACAACTAAAACATAACTCTGGCAGCATAAACAATCAATTAAATTGAGATTTTAATCAACTGGTTTTTCAAAAACTTTTAGTAATTGGTCTTTGATATGTTTCTTGGTTAATAACTTTGTTTTAACAAGCAAATCACTTTGTTTTTATTCAAGAAGTGTTGAATCGTTTGTTGTTTTCAAAGCACTGCTGTATAATCTAGTTTCAAGTCTTTGCTGTCAAGAATTTAGCAAATTGTTTTATAAAATTATCTTTTAACATTTCTGGTTTGAAAGTTTTGTATATGCTTTACATTTCTTTTTTGTTTAAAATTGTTCTTTGAAAAAGGATACACGGTCAATTTTCTGCCAAAAACTGGAAAAACATTATTGTATTGCAAAATCTAGTTCAAAATTTGATTTGACCCAATTGTTGTAAAATTTTAATAAATTATTTTCTAGTTTTAATTAGCTATTTTTTTGAATTCGATTCTTAATCAGTGCATTATTTTTCTATCTCTGATTAAAGTTGTATTGTGAAAAGGGTATCCAACATAGTTTACATGTTTTGGTTGAAAACTGCTACTGATTAAAGATTTTAATTGGTTAAAATCAGTTTTTAGGTAACTGTTCTTCTACTAGAGCTACTGAAATTTTCTAAGTGCTGGAAAGCAAATTTTAGTCAACTATTTTACTGTTTAGCTTGTTATTTTTCTGATTTAACTTTGTCAGAAAAAATCAATCAACTGTTTTAACATTTTAGTTAATTGTTTTTACTGGATGCACTCTCTTAATCCATTTTTAGCTTGCTATTTTGGCAATTTAATTGACTATTTTGTGCAGTCTTTGTTTGGTGATCATTGTTTCATAAAAACACTCATTATTTCTCTCTTGATTTGTAAAAAATGATTAATAGTTCAATTCACCCCTCTCTTGAACTTCGGCCAACATATTTTTCAATATTCTCAAACTTCTCCTTTTGATCACCATTTTTTTTTTCATTGTTAGACTTTACGGTATTAGGATAATTTCATTACTCTTTTCCATACTAGGAGATCATCTATGCTTAATATCTTGTAGACCACTCACCAATTTTATCATTGCTACCATGGACAAATCTTTAATTTCTTTTAGAAAGAAGTTTCTTTATTCAAACCTCTCAGAATAAAAAAGATAGACTAAGATCTTCTCTACCATACAATTATCATTATCCTAATACCTTATGTGCTATTAGGATAATTTCATTATTCTCTTTCATACTAGGAGATCATCTATGCTTAGTATCTTGTAGACCACTCACCAGTTTTATCATTGCTACCATGGGAAATCTTTACTTTCTTTCTAGAGAGAAGTTTCTTTATTCAAACCTCTCAGAATAAAAAAGATAGACTAAGATCTTCTCTACCATACATTTATCATTATGTTCTTCGAAAATAAACCTTATATAAGTGACTACCTTTAAAATTTGGTTAGTGATCTCTTTGGCAAATTCACTATCCTTTATTCTGATAACTTCAAACCCGCTTTTAGATTTAGAATTTGCGTCATGTTCTATTTATCACTCCCTTAAAACCCCTCCTTCAACTAATCCAAGATTCCTTGACAGTTTTCAAAGTAACAATCTTGATGAAAATATCATCATGTAAAATCGCTAGCTTGATGAAAAATGTTTTTCCTTGCTTTTTCATTTCATGTTTACAACTTTTGAGTCAACTATTGAATTCTCCAAGTAATGTGTTTTAAGTACAATCATCTTCCCCTACATCCAACAACAACATTTGATCTCTCAAATAAGTCATCATATTTACAACCAACAAATGAAGGTTCTCACTAGCCTTGACTTTTGGATTTTCCTTTTTTTCTCTCACAATCCCTAAAAACATTTAAGGTATTAATATCATGTTAAAATATTAATAATAGAGAAGATTATGAGTAAATGTGTAGTAAATTTTGGTGGAATATTAATGAGACAAAAATGGAGAAGAAAAGGTTTTGCATCTTTCATAAGAGAACGTTTTACAATCACAACAAAGAAACATATACAAATGAACTCAAGAGTAGCTTTTGTAGACTTAAAAAAGAGTGTTCATATTTACTCAAGAGGTGGTGTGTTAGTAAACAAAAATACTAAACTATCTTCTCATTCATTATAGGAAGAAATTTATTTTAATTATAAAAACAATAAATGATAACAAAAACTCCATCAAAAAGTAATAAACTTCTCAAGTTCTAACAATATCATTCTAATAGAAGTTGTCATTTTGTATATTTATTGGTATTTCCTCATCTCATTTATAAACTATCTACTTATGACAAAGACAAAGACAAAGAAAGTATTGAGGGATTAATATATGTAGATTATGCAAGAAATGTAGATACAAGAAAGAGCACTTATGAATATGTGTTTACAATATTATTTCAGAATGCAATTTGTTGAAAAGTCAATTTACAATTAGTGATAAATTTTTCTATTACCCAAGAAGATTAAGTTGCACTTATATGAAGGGTAAATGAGACTGTACAGTTAAAGAGGATGTTGATCATCAGATCTCTCATGAGAGAACTATACACATTAATATTAGGCTTCATGTTGAGTTAGGATTATAAAAACTTCTAAAAATAATCTTGTAAATGTGTTTAGGAAATCTTTGTCAAGATCTAAGCTCAAACATTAATTAAAGTTAATTAATTTTTTTATTCGAAGATCAAGATTGATGATGATTAATTTTTTTATTCGAAGATCAAGATTGATGATGATGAGAATTCTTGTATTCAAACTTAAAGTGGAGAATCGTGAATATTGACTACAAATCATATTTTCTAAAATTGTATTAGAGTAGTATTCAAACTAAATTAATTTTTGTGTCTAAGTTATCACATAATAGTTGAATAGATATATTAGAGTTGGGAAGTTACACGATTTAACATCGAACATTAGGTTAGGAGAGAGTAATAACATAAATCAAACTCGCTCTAAATAGACATAAAATATTTTATTTATTTTAATATAGCATAGATTACACTAACATTAAAAGAAGACTAAAAAAGTTATACTGAAACTTTAAAAATGAATAATTTTTTTCTACCTATTAATTAAAGACTTAATTTGATGTTTTCAATACTATATTTAAAAGTTAGAACTTCGTCTATACCCAAGAGAAAAATAAATTAATGATTGGATCATAGAAAAAGCAACATGCATTCACATCCTGAAAGAAGAAACCTTTTAAATAAACTTACTCTAAATGCTTTGTCTTCCTTTATCTCTCTCTTTCTCTTGTATTTTTGCCTTGTGTAATTATCTCCCTTCGTTTTTCCCCACTAGGATTAGGTTTTCATATCATTGTTTCAAAACATTTGATAGTGTTTTTCTTTTGTTTGATATGATGTAATGTATAACTTTAAATCTGTAAGCAAAGTATATTTCTTTCTTTGTTTAATATCCGAAGAATAGGATACAACAGCAAAACTCTATAGCAGCTGGTATACTATCTTTATCAGACCCTTCTAAAATTATATTATTGTTTTATTAAATCATGTTATATATTATTTAGAAGTTTTCGGGAGATTACATCCCAAAACTTCAACCATTATCTACCACTCTAAAATTATATGTATTTACCAAAAATACAATCAACCCTCTCCAAATAAATTATTCAATAAAATATCATAATTACTTACATTAAAACACTACCCCATACAGAGTTATATTTAGCTTAATTAGTAATATCAATATGAGTATATATACTGAATACTGATATTGAATAAAATTATTTTTCATAAAAAATTACTTGTATCCAATACTAGAAATTTGGACATATGATAAAATATATTCTCTATATTGTTTTGTTATATATATTTTCAGGGTTGCATCAAAAATATACATATCATTCTTACAAAAAGGGATTGATATTTGGCCAATCATTGTACTTAGAGACCTAGTAAACTTCATTACATTTTATCAATGCTTCATGTGGAATACTTAAGTACATAATCTCTAGAGAACTTCTAAACTTATATCTAGCAAGATCAATGTCAAGTTCTTAATAAATAAGACTATAAATAAGACAAAATAATTGTCAAGTTCTTAAAAAATATGTACTTAAATTATACGTTGATGCCTCGGAGACAAATGACAACAACAATTTAGATATCTCACTAACTTAGTAGGACATCAACTATAACTTGTTTCTGTCTGTAAATAAATCTAAAAATAGAGATGTTCTAAACCAAATTGATAAAGAAAATAAAATCAATTTAAATGATCCATAACCCAAATTCAAAAACTTTTTAATTGTTTTGAACTTTTTCTAAAAATCAAGTGGTTCGACTCGATTTGTAATTTGAATTTTCAAAACTCATTTAAACAAACTGAAATGCAATGCAACTTCAATATGTTTATCATTATGATTAATAATATTAATAAGTTATATCATTATCATTAATAATAATAATAACAAGTTATATTAATAATAATAATAATAATAATATATTTCATCCTAAATCTATTTATAGAGGTGTTTGGTCCATTTCACACATTTAATTTACGAGCTTCTGGACTTCACTTCATCTAATATTTTCATACTTTAGTTCAAGTTTTTATTATTTAATTACTTTTATCTATTTTTAATTTTATTAATTATTATGTTTTATATGTTTTTAATTAATGATATTGAGTATGATTAATTATTTCACTTTAAACTAATCTTATTTATCTGGTAAGAAAATTTATTGATAAGATATATATATATGTTTTTTTTTTGAAAAAAAAAAAGAAAATCTTGCAATTAAAATTTGATTGATGATTTTTATTTTCTACATGCTACAAATATATGAACATGTGATAATTGATTTGACAATGGACATAATTTGTTTTTATGTTTCCTTTAGTGATTTGGTCAAATTTATTATATTAACTTGTTCTTATATTTATATTTTTTAAATTGATATTAAATTTTTGTTTCGTATTTATTAGCATTAAATTATAATAATATATTTTTATAACTTTTGATGATATTAAATATTTAACTCTATAATTTTATTAGTTTATTAATATATTTATCATATCTTCAGTAACATAATTTTTTAGTATTATATTTTAATTTAAAAGATGATAAAAAAGAGTAAATATTTAATATAAAAAATTAAATTTAAAAATAAATATTATAAAAATTGATTCAACCCGAATGACACAAACCCGAATGACCACATATATTTTTTTTATGTTTATGTTGAATGTAATTTTTTAAGACACTGGGGTAAGGAGAGAGTAGAGTTTAAGAGAATAGGCTGAGAGGGTGCTTGTGTTGGGATGTCCATGTTAGGTTGGCTCCTCTTACTCGTCTTCGGCATATAATCTATACCATCATATCCCCTTTTGAAAAACGGTTTGGCTCTGATACCATTTCGGACAGAACCCCTCTATAAGGAAACGAAGATAGTCCCTCAGGTCTAAACAGCGCTTCCATGGCTTAATCGACCAATTATGACTATCTCAAATCCTTACTAGAGAGAGTACTATCATAAACGGTTCAAAGGATCGGAAGCTTTCTGATACACAAGATCCTCGTAAGAGGCGAGTGTAGAGCATACTTGCATCTATTTAGGGGAAGGGATAGTATAAACTATATACTCTAGACTTTCAGAGAATAAGAGAACTTAGAAAGAAGACATTTCATGGATAGTAGAAACAAAGGATTTCATTCAGGATTCTCTGCTGTAAACAAGGGCCAAGACCCCCTATTTATAGGGAGGGTCTTTACATTTATAGACACTCCTAGAAAATTCTACACACCTATTGCATCACTGCTTACATCATCATATTTATGACATAACTTCTTACATCATCATACTTATGACATCACTGCTTACATCATCATACTTATGACATCACTGCTTACATCATCATACTTATGACATCACTGCTTACATCATCATACTTATGACATCACTGCTTACATCATCACACCTATTATTGTTCTTATCCTAATCAAACCTAGTAGAGACGGAACAATTCATCTATTGAGCCTCACTTCGAGACATACTGCCATGTAGTGGGTCCTGGTAAGGAAACATATGCTTGTGTGCCATTAATTCATCCATCAATTCTTCATTATCATTTCCTGCCAGATCTTCACTTTGTTGAAACTGGTCTTCAGGGACATAATACTCTGTAACACTTTTGAGTTCTCGGAAATGGTGAGGGTTGTCTTGTTCTGGGATAATCCTATCCATAGGATAAGACTCTACTGGTCTTTGTGATGAGCTCGGAAGATCAGGATCAAGAGGCTTGTACTGATAATTATTGACTTCACACAGGTGACGAGCTAACTGATTTTTATAGCTCTCATTTAAAGGATAATGTTCAAAGGTTCCCCATAGGTAAGCTTCATTTCTGGACCATAGCATTCCAGCTGGATTCTTAAAGTAGGGACGATGGATGATAAAGATAGAGACTAAAGAATCGATAGAGGCTTGAGATAATCCCCTATTTTCTTCAGAGTCCATAATCTTTTTCAATTATGCTCTCCACCAAGATAAAGGAGAAAACCATTCTAGCAACGTCCAAAAATAATAATGATCTTTGTACGGATCTGTGAGAATGCAATAGGCCATCATTGTTTGTAGTGCAATGGGTATGGAATATTGTACAGTGTCGCACCAGATAAGCCAAAGGGTTGGTCACAGAGATCCCATCCTACTCCACAGAATAATTCAAATATTCCTCCAAATGGAATTTCTGGATTGAAGATATTGGCAGGAGTAGTCTTGTATCTCATAGTTTCATGAAGGAAATAGAAATACCTGGACTTGGCATAATTGAGAATGTCA
>Ga0209700_101952_pt1 | contig 42769 bp, 33 predicted proteins | sample SiratroredBW_FD_187528 | JGI IMG/M metagenome (GOLD analysis project Ga0209700, IMG submission 187528) | Root nodule microbial communities of legume samples collected from California, USA - Siratro red BW (SPAdes) (version 2) | ecosystem: Host-associated > Plants > Roots > Nodule | place: USA... | reverse complement strand
TCATTGTCTTAATATTTTTAATAGTTTTGTGTTATTCTATGTTTTCATACGTAGAATTGTTGTCTTAATATCTTTAATGTTTTTCGTTAATATAATCTTTGATAATGTTGTGTTTTTTTTTTTTTTCATGTTTTTTGATATTGTTGAGGGTGATGGTGGTGCATATACGTACAGGTTTTGATGGAGTGGAGATACACGGAGCGAATGGGTACTTACTGGATCAGTTTCTAAAGGATGAGGTGAACGACAGAGATGACGAATACGGAGGTAGCTTAGAAAATCGTTGTTGTTTTCCATTACTAGTGGTAAAGGCAGTGGCTGATGAAATCGGAGCTGACAAGGTTGGGATTAGGCTCTCCCCATTCGCTGATTATAACGATTGTAGAGACTCTGACCCTCTGGCATTAGGCCAATACATGGCTCAGTCATTGAATGAAATGGACATTTTATATATTCACTTGATTGAGCCTAGGATGGTAACACAATTTGACAAGTTTGACACCAAATGGTCCCTGACACCAATTAGGAAGGCCTTTAAGGGGACTTTTATTGTGGCTGGGGGGTACGATAGGAGTGAGGGAAATGAGGCTATATCTAGTGGTGCTGCCGATTTGGTCGCTTATGGACGTCTTTTTTTGGCCAATCCAGATCTCCCCACAAGATTTGAATTGGATGCTGAATTAAATGAACCCGATACCAGCACCTTTTACACACATCACCCTGTTCTTGGATATACGGATTATCCTTTTCTTCAGCATATATAACCAATATATTGCTTACTGTTATTGGTCTTCCCCTTCAATCGTCCCTTCACTTACAATTACTTAAGGATTACGTATGTTTTTATTGCAAGGTTCTAAGTTTATTGTTATACTGCTTTTCTTTATGCTTTTTCTTTTTATGTCGTCAACATGAATCTGTGGAATTAATAATTTCTGACGAAGTGTAAACATGTCTTCTTGTATGACATGACAGTTCAATCATTATATTGGAGATTGCTTTCGTGCTCATTTTATATATGAAAGTATGTTACATGTGCAACATAGACATATATATTCATAACAAACAAGTATCTCTTTTCTTTTCACTCTGTTCCATTTCTTAAAAACCCTAAATCTTGATAATTTATTAAGTAAATAATTTCTCTCATTACTCGTACTATTCTCATTTACATATTGATTGAGTATAAGAAATACTAAACTTGATATGGGATGAATATGTACATTCGTTCCATCTCCATATTTATCACAATACATATGTTTGTCTTCATAATCATATTCGTTCTAAATTGCTAAAACATTTTTAATCTATTACATAACTAACAAATATATATTAAATTTTCTTTAATAACTTATTTCTAGTCATATTAAATGTTATAATGTATATCCTCATAACATTGAATACATATTAGATATAGAGATAGAGAATGAGAAAAAAAAAAGTATACATATTAAATACGAAAATGATAATGTAGATCCATCTTTCTTATAGGAATATAAAGAAAGTTCTTTTATTTATTTTTTAGTTTTTAAATATATGAGTGACAGTTAATAAAAAAATAACTAAAACAAGTTTAGAAATATTTTAATTAATTTATTTATTTTAAGAACAAAAGAGAGGTATTATTTTTAATACCTTTTAAAAACTATATGTTAACAAACTTGCCTTTTATCTTGTTTCTAAAAACAAACACTTATTAATAATGAGAAACAAACATTATGTAATAAGTCCTTAAAGCTACTTTGTTTAGTAATATATTGATTTAATAGTTAAATTACATTACCTAATATTATTAATTATATATGTCAACCTTTAGATACAATTATCAATGTATAACTTTTAGAGGATATTTCATTATATTTTGAAAATACATCATCTGTTAAAATAAAGTTATTGATAAAATATCAAATAATCATTAGCTTATATGGAAATTTAATCAGCTTGAAGAAACTCAAGTTATTATATATATATATATATATATATATATATATATATATATATATATATATATATATATATATATATATATATAGAGAGAGAGAGAGAGAGAGAGAGAGAGAGAGAGAGAGAGAGGCGTGGTTATTGGGCTAAAGAAAGGAGAAAATGGTTATGTAGGCGTTAATATGGATATAGTTAGTGTGTTGTACTTGGCATGGGGCAAAATTAGTGTTCCAAAATTGGCGTGAAGGGAAGACGTATATAGAGAATTTTGTATTTGATGAGTTATGAATGGAGGAGAATGGTTTGTGTGATGTTAGATTATATAGAGACAGAGAGACAGAGAGAGAGAGATGGATGTGATTTAAGGGAGGGAGGGATGAGCTTGATGTGATCGAAGGGAGAGAGGGATGAGCTGCTTTTGTTCTGGTACTCGGGGGAAGGATGTGAGCCTTGAGAGCAGTTTAGGGTCAAACTCAAAGACAAAGCCCAAGAAAGCGTGTGCAACCAGTTTCAGTTTTCGCGAGCTCGCGGCGGCGGCGAGGGGTTTTAAGGAAGTGAACTTGATTGGGGAAGGAGGTTTTGGAAAGGTGTACAAGGGTCGTCTCTCTACAGGCCAGCTCGTTGCTATAAAACAATTACGTCTAGATGGTGAAACTCATCAGGGTAATCGAGAATTCGTGACGGAGGTTCTTATGTTGAGCCTCCTACACCATTCTAATCTGGTTAAATTGTATGGCTACTGCACCCATGGGGATCAGAGGCTTCTGGTTTATGAATACATGGCTATGGGAAGCCTGGAACAATATCTCTCAGGTATCAAAATTCATTTCTCTCCTTCAACATATCTCCTTCAAAGTTATTTATAAGTAGAAATGTGCAGAGAAAAAGCCACTGAGTTGGAGAACTCGACTGAAGATTGGCGTGGGGGCTGCCAGGGGGCTCCAGTATCTACACTGCGTAGCCAATCCTCCTGTTATCTATCGGGACTTGAAATCTGCAAACATCTTGTTAGACAACAATCTGCACCCGAAACTCTCTGACTTTGGGCTGGCCAAGCTAGGACCTGTCGGAGACAACACCCATGTTTCCACCAGAGTCATGGGAACATATGGCTACTGTGCCCCCGAGTATGCCATGAGTGGCAAATTAACTCTCAAATCTGATATATACTGCTTTGGCGTCGTCTTGCTCGAGTTGATCACCGGACGCAAGGCAATGGATGTCACTAGGAAACAACGGGAGCAAAGCTTGGTTGCATGGGTAAATCACATATATATAAAATATATAAAATGTTATATCTATTCTTCCTTACAGATGGGGTGTGATTTTGATTCCAGGCTCGGCCATATTTGAGCGACCGTAGGAAGGTTTCGCAGATTGTTGACCCTCTTTTGGAAGGAAACTACCCCATACGTTGTTTGCAGAATGCAATTGCTATCACTGCAATGTGCCTCCAGGAGCAACCCAATCTTCGTCCATCCATAAATGACATTGTTGTTGCACTGGAATACCTGGCCTCTGAAGCTGTCTCTGAAGCCATCAGGCACCGTGCACGCACCCCACCACCCCAACCACAATCACAATCCGATCCCCAAACCGATACAAACTAGAATTCAAAATCTTTTCATCTCTGTAATATATTCATCTTTTTTTTTATTTTCTAAATATTTTTATTAAGTTTCTTTTTTATTTTTATTTTTTATTATTTTAGTCCCTGTCAATATTTTTTTTCTTCTACTTGTACCATGTCAATAATTTGCTTTTAATTTCTAAAAGTTCACTCTAAATGAAATAACTATCATAGGAATTAAAATTAAAAATAAAAGGTATTACAGGGACTAAAATAAAATAAAAAATAATAATTTATCAACATCATTTAAAAAATTATCAAAAAATATATATATTACAAAAATTAGAACATTTAAACTGGAAACTAATTTTTGTCCATGTGATTTTAAACTAATTAATTTACAAACACAGAAGGAACTGTAGACCAAACCCCTCTCCAGGAAAATATATTTTAAACTGTACATTCATCTACATAACTTTATGTAATAATATGATCTTATATTTAATTCGTTAAATTTTTATATGTTAAATTGGAGTTTTTCATTCTTGATTAATATTATATTTTCTCAGTCTAGTTCTTCACTCTCATGCATTGAATATATGGTCATTTTTTCTCTCTCAATACTCTTATTTTATAATTCTTCAATCCTAATTTATTTAGTCGTTGATATCAAAACGTTTTATACCTATAAATTTACAATTTTTAAATGTCAAGTTTAACACAAAATATCTCATTAATAGCTCATTTCTTCAATCTATTTTCATATAATAAAATAAATTATTTATTCTTGATATGGGGAATATACTACGCACTAGCCGAACTGTAAAAGGTTTTTATAATTATTCAATAAAAAATTATTATGTATAAGTTTATTGATTCTTTATTAAAATTATCATAAAAATTGGCATATCCTCTTTTTTTTGTTGATAATATATGTTTTCACTATATCTAGAGAACTTAGATTTTTTTTTTATATATAAAATTGTTTCGTACTATAATTTTTTTATTTTTTATTGATGATGATATTTTCATTTCAAATGTGTGGGGCTAGACATATACAGATACTAAAATTATATTTTAATAGCTTGTATTTTAACTTAATTTGATATTTTTCCTTTGATAATGACATTAATTTTATCTTTTACCATTTAACTTCACCATATGAATTCTTAATAATATTTTTTGGAATGATTTTACAACCAAAATATAATAAGAAACTAGTTTTAACTTTAGAAAATAAGTGAAATAGTCACGTCAAAAGTTGAAATAGACACGTCAAAATTGAAAACTTTTTCATATTAAAAAGAAGATCAATGAAGGATTTTACAATATCAACAAAAGAAAATAATATATTCAATTTTTTTGTCTAACTGCACAGTATCTAATTTGAAGGAAAATATTGTTAATGTGAAAAAATAATATTTTTTTTATGAATTATTTTCTCAAAACTCGTTTTCTCCAAAGATAAGAACTTACTTTTTTTTCTTTAAAAAATTCATTTTTTACAATTCTTTTAATAAAAAACAGAAGCACATAAAAATATAATATCTTTACTTTGAAATAATTGTATTATTTATTTGATATATTTTTATTTTAATTATATGAGAGAAAAAAATTCATAGTTCAATTTTTATAATTAAATTTCTATTCCAAAATAAAGTCTAAACGCTGAAAACAAATTAATTAATATTTAAAATATAAAACACCTATTATCTACCAATATCAATATCATGATATTTAATATCAAAATAATAAAATAAATATTGTAATGTATAATGATTAAAATGAATAATCTAAAATATCCAATAAGATGACTACAATTTACTGTTATGAATATCTTATACAATAAAGGTAAAAATGATAATTTTATATAAAAAGTAAAATATTTACAAAAAAAAAAAAATATATATATATATATAATAGAAAATATTAAAAAGTAGTTAAAAAATATAAAATATCTAAATTAGAAATGTAAGCTTGTGGGAAAAAAAAATTGTTTACTAAGCAAGTCATACAAGTTTTCAGAAAGATTAGAAGCTGGGGAAGAAGTCTTGTGAAATAGTAGGTGGTGCAGATCTTCACCTTATCACATTGAACTTTGTATTATTAAGTTGAAACAAGTCAAGAAGTTCAGTTTGTGAAACAAGCAATTTACAATATAATACTGTAATAACCAGTCCTTTCAAACTATTACAGTGCCACAAACTTCTCATTTGTTCCTGCATTTGCAACTCTTAAGCTCTGGTCGTCACCACCAATCTTAGATGCTTGGCTTCAAATTCAGGTGAGATGCTATCTTTTGTCCAAGAGAACGATCAGCCTGCGTAGCAACACCATCCATGAAATATCACGTGAGCACCCAAACGCGGATTTACACATATATTGTGGTCCCTACGGATTAGTGTCCACAATGGAATGGGAATGGGCCAAGGGAGAAGAGGGAGGGGTATCATTACTGGGAAGGGCACATGAAAGTGTAGGATCAAACCAATTACACTCTCTTTTTAATGCACCATGGCAGACTAAATATCACATGGAATGTGCTGATAAGGGCGAAACTGGGCAAATTGTTTAGAGTGGCAATAAGGGTGTGTGAAAAACTCACCTGAGACCAGTATGATATCCAGATGCTGCGGATTTCATGGGTGACACGTGGTTCAGACAAAGCCTCAACCCATCGGCGGAGAAATCTTTCTTGCCTGAAATCAGAAAATAGCAAAGAAAGCCCCATCAGCAGACAGAGCCCAAAGTACCTCATATTGATCATACAGTAATTAATGAAAGGAACCTGTCAGGGGCCCAGGATCGGTATCTCTCTCCAGGTTGCTTAAAGTTGTTCTCCTTCTCAATCATACACTGGAAAAAGCAAGATGTTAACACAGTTATTCACTATTTAAAGCGAGTTTTAACAGTTTAGTTAGCATTTTTCCAAATCTTATAATTTGTTGAGTAGAAACGTACTAATCAAGCCCTTCTAGGCACAAGCTATGTAATACAAATAAACACAATCTTAACCTTTATACTTAAGAAAAACTAACCTTTTCACGCCTCCCATCTAGGATACGAGGAGGAACGGGGATACTTTCCGCATGCCGAACAGGATCATACCTTGAAGGGAAGTAATTGACCTATAAACCAGTAGCGGTCAATCGTTATGGAGGGAAATGCAAACAAGAAAAGAATAGGTTGAAAGATCACGGTGGAAAATTTTACCTCTTCATCTCTGTGCATGAAATTCATGAAACCTTCATGGTGATTGTTGTGATGGGCGCACTTAGGCGCATTAGCAGGAATCTGCAGATAATTGGGACCAAGTCTGTGTCTCTGACTATCGGCATAGGAGAAGATCCGAGTCTGAAGCAATTTATCATCGGAATAGTATATACCAGGTACAATAATGGCAGGGCAAAATGCAAGTTGTTCGTTCTCGGCAAAGAAGTTATCTATGTTCTTATTCAAGACCATGCGGCCAACGGGCTGGAGGGGCAAAACATCCTCAGGCCAGATCTTAGTTACGTCAAGTGGGTCAAAGTCAAATCTGTCTTCATTTTCAGGATCCAATGTTTGGATATAAAGTTTCCACTCAGGATAGTTTCCAGCAGCAATTGAATCGTAAAGGTCTTGGGTGGCATGACTATGGTTGGATCCTCCAACCCTGACGGCCTCGTCGTCCAAGAGACACTTTTCACCACAGGTGGCTTTCCAATGAAATTTGACATAGTGAGGCCTGCCAGCTTTGCTGATGAGGGTGTATGTGTTGACACCAAAACCATCCATGTGCCTGTAATCCTGGGGGATACCTACGTCGTCGAATAAGAAGGAGAACATGTGAAGGCTTTCGGGATGATGGGAGAAGAAATCGAGGATCCGCCAATTCTCCTGGATGTGGGACTTGGGATTGGGTTTGAGGGCATGGACCATGTCGGGGAACTTGAGGCCATCACGGACGAAGAAGACGGGGAAGTTGTTTCCAACGAGGTCGAAGTTACCCTCTCTGGTGTAAAATTTGACGGCAAATCCTCTGGGGTCCCTCAAGGTTTCAGGGCTGCCACGCTCGTGGATGACGGTGGAGAAGCGGACGATGAGGGGAGTCTGAACTCCAGGGGCGCGAAGGAAGTCAGCGCAGGTGAGGTGAGAGATGTCATGCGTCACTTCGAAGAAACCCTTTGCGCTGGCTCCCCTGGCATGGACCACTCGCTCCGGGATCCTTTCCCTGTCGAAGTTTGCAAGCTTCTCCACCAGATGATAATCCTCCAGAAGAATTGGACCTCTTGATCCAACGGTGAGCGAGGAGTTATTGTTCCAGATGGGGGCACCGGAATTAGTGGTCCAGAAGGGAGAATTGAAGGCGCTTGATGGGCGATTCTACATGGAATAGGAAAACAAAAACCTGAGATTTGAATATGAGAATATAATGTAAAATAAAAGAAAGGCAAACCTTGTAGGGATCCATGGCTCCCGAGAGGATGGAGATGGAGATGGAGATGGAGATGGAGATGAGATGAATTTGGTGAGTAGTTGTAAACTAGGAGCATGTGTGTGCCACACTGGCCATGGCTTATAGGTTCCGACTATATTTTATTTTATTTTCCTTGTTTCCAGCTCCAGTACTTATCATCATTAATTGTCTCCGCATTAGATGGATACATTATAAAATCAAATAAACGTTAGTAACAATAATAATTACATTTTACGAGTCTATGGGCACAATTTTATACTCCCACCCGCTTTTCCCTCTTTCCGGTTCACCTACTTATCCTCTTTCCTTTTTATTTTTCCTATCTATTGTCTCCGCAATACAAGGATTAATATTGATAAATAATAATAACATTAATATGTATTACTTTAACTGGTTTTGTACTAAATAATTACACTAAACATATCATAACTATAAAGGATAATCTTATAAATAAAAATAAAAACCTGTAAACTTCAAATTAAATAATAGTAATAGAAGAGTTTTAAACGCTTAATTTATGAGATAATGATCAATTAAAAACCTTAAAAGTTATATAGTTAAAATAAATATTTAAAACATTAAATTTTAAATTAATGCATATATCTCATAAATATTGCAGTAATTTGAAAATTTAAAATTTTTAATTGCAATCAATAAAAGATCAAGTACATGATAACACAATCACAATCATGATACGAATATATATCTTAGATAATTATATATATTTTTTATTTTTTGAATTACTATATTTCATCTGCTATTGTTACTTGAAAAAGAAAATAACAAAATAAATTTTCTTTACAAGTTTAGTACAAGATTGGCTAATACGACAATAGAAAAAGGTGTTGTAAATGATTGGTAAAAGGTAATAAGAAAAATAAAAAATAATCAAACTAAAAAAAAAAATATGGTTGAATTAAAATCTTAACAACTTCTATTTAGATAAATTCAATATGAATAAAATATGTTTCCATTTATGAGAACTCTTGCTTAACTCACAATGTACAAGTTCAACTCACAACCTTTTGTTAATTATTATAATTGCCATTACATGTTCATAAATAAAGTAACACAATTTCATAACTAATTTTCGTGAAGCACCCTAATATAATAAAAAGATACATGAATATTACTTCTCATTTATAGGTAGAAATTTCATCCAGAAAGTTTACAATATGTAATAGGATCCGTAGATGTTAAAATATTAAATAATAAATAATTGTTTAATGTTTTATACAATTATAGTAGGTAACTTTGATTTACCTACTATTTTAGCAATAGGTAATTGTCTTTTTTCTTAGTGATCAAAATTTGTTTCATAAATAAGGAAGCTATTAAAAAAATATAGAAAATAAAAAACCTTTAATTGAGAAAAATCAGGTTCACTTTTATAAAGAATTTTATGTGAAGAATATTTCTTTAAAATTGGAGAATGCAACATATTAATGATGTATGCAATATTAATAACAACGTAAAACATATGTTTTTGCCAAATTAGTTTGAAGCATCTTAACTTGAGTTTTATTCATTAAGTGACTATGTTTCCATGATGTTATTTTATTTAGGTGTATAAACATAAGAGATGTGACATGATCAATAATTTCTTTAGAAGTATAAAAATCATTCATACAAAATTCAGGTCCATTTTTATTTCTTATGACTTTTATGAAAAAATCAAATTATGCTTTAACCAAAGAAACAAAATTTTGCATACATATTTTTTATTTTGGATTTAAAAGGAAATATCCAACTATATAATGAATGATAATGAACAATGATTAGGAAATATTTGTGTCCATAAACAAATAATAAATAAGGTTCCTATAAATAAAAATGAATTAGATCAAAACATTTATTTGAAATTAGATAGCTAATCAATAAATAAAAATTTGTTTGTTTAGTCAAATGACAAATATCATAAACCTAAATTCTAAAATTTTTTACAGGTTATCTAAGAGAACTTTTCTTTTATCACATCAATACATTTGTTTGAAATATGACCAAGATGAAAATATTAAAGAGTGAAAGTATCAACGGAAACAAATTAACAATGGTAATGGTGGTGATACGGGATGGATTCTCAGTATAGGAAAAAAACCAATATAAAGATATCCGAAGTATATTAAAAATGTTAGTTGAACTAATTATCTTTAAGATAACTTCGTCTTGGGTTTGACAATGAATATAATTAAATGTAAGATTAAAGAAAATATTAACAATTAATTTTACAATTAACAATATATTAAAAATAAAAGAAAGAGTTTATAAGATATCATAAAGAACATGATTTGAGGTCAAAAACACTTAAAGAATAAATAGGAAAAGAAAATCTTATTTCCATTTGGGAATGATACATTAATAGGTTTAATTTTATGATGAGTGGTAAATGAGACAACCAATAACAGATGTGGCTACGGAAAGTATCCAAAATCTAAAAGATTTAATTTGACATATGACTATTGTTAGAATTTTGTGTTTGTTGCAAAAGTGCAATTAAGCTTTGATGTTATTTTTCTGTGAAACCAAAGTGCTGGTGTCCTGTACGTTTCTTTATGAATCTATAATCCTTTCGATTTGTGTAAGCATTATTATTATAAATTTAAGCATTTACATAGACCTAACTTTTATTACGATCTTATCTTGAAGTATCAACTTCATATTATAATTTTTCACGATATCTTAAATTTTGTTTTTATTACTTTATCTCGAGAAATAGAATGAGTTTTAAATGAGATAGAATTTTCTCTTCACCAATTCTAGGAAAAACATTGATTCCACCACGAATCATTTTCTTAGTTTCCTTTATCATTTGCTCTTATTACTTTACTGTATTCAATTGTTTTACAAAACACGTGTCTCTTCACCAAATAAAAAACATGTGATAAGAGATTTATGAGCATGGATTTGGGATTTTACACTAAATAACCTTTATTTAATCCTATGAAAAATTCAATCACCTGATCTTCGTGAACTTTTTTTATTTGCTAACAATGAAAAGACAACACAAAAGCATTTGATTTTAAAACAACAAATAAGTAGATGTCGAAAAATTTACAGCTCTATATCCCAAAGATTTTTAATTTTACAATATAATTATTAACACTTAACTCACCTTGTTGGAAGGATGAGACTGTGTTGTATAAATCACTGAATATTTTCTTTCGTCTTACCAAATATTTGAGGCTATATCTTCTCATATAATACTTAAAGGATAATAAAAGTGACCAAATGATCTATACCGTCATGTTAACTTTGTTTAAGTTGAATATAAAAAATATTGTTGCAAGGAAGAACTATAACAGTTCTGTTAATGAAACTAATTTTGTTTTTGGTATGAAAATTTGATCCTTAGAAAACATAGGAAAGAAGAATTAAAGAAGAGTTGAAAAAATGAAAATAATATAGCGAGGTAGATTATTGAGAAAGTCAACATTTATTTATGAATATAAAACTATATCTAAATTTCAGGACTTATATAATATAATTAAAAAACAAATAAATAAAGGAGAATATAAAAGGCTGTGTACTTAAATATTCCACTCCTTAATACATACACGAAAGTCGGATAGCCAAGAAACAATTAACTGAATTGAATTTGTTACATCTTCAGCAATAAAAAATACAACGCTTAACAAAACAATTCAAAAAATCTTCAAGATCTAAAAAAAAAAATTACTAACTACTTTCTAGATGACCGGTGCCCTTTTCTTTTAATAGTATTAAGACAGTTAATGGATTAAAAGTTTAATATAACTTAAATTTGTAAGAAAATGTATAGTTTAATAAATTTGTTTTGATTTAGTGATAGTAATAAAAGTGTTAATAATTAATTTATGAAAGATTAAATGACCGAGATCTGACAGGGCATCATAGGTGAATAGGTGACAGTGGGTGATCGGTGTGGGTGTGAAGTTAGGGAACGATCCACAACTTACTGACAGAGCCTCAGGCAGAGGCAGGGGGATTACGCGACGGTGCCATGGCGCCATAACAAAAATCCATGGCGATTGAGCATACGGAAGGTAATTTTGTTTTAACAAATTAATAATTAAAGTTTTGATGTGAAATATGAATGATGAGGCTGAGGCCGAGCAATTAGCTGACGCGGATGGTCCTACTCATGTCCAATCAGGCAAAGATACGCACAACACGACAATCAGTGATGTTTCCGAAATCATTTTTGTTCATTTTCCTTACGAGGATCTTAGTCAGCATAGATATTTCATGCTTTTAGTTTGTATTTGTTTGGATAAGGATGTGGCGTAGGATTGAGAATGAGATCCGTTCATCCACCCAACAACTCCTTCTATTTCTATTCTCCTTGTTTCTTCTGCCTTTATTATTTGTTTGGGGTCAAGTCTGAAAGCTTCTAGTAGCCTGTTTCTAGCAATTTATCTTTTATTCAGATAGTGACGTTTGTTTCACATATCTCCATCTGTTATAAATTGTAGTTAACTGTTCTAATTCCTTCTCATACTCCAACATTACATTACTCATCCATTCCCAACTTTTGAACATACGATATTGCATATTGGTTGCTAGGGTGCTGTGTCGAAGAATAACCATGTCGGCCAAGTTTCTGACCGTGCCGCCGTTTGGGTGCGCCTGGAGAGAGGATTTGAAATTCCGGGAAGCAGGTCGAGGTTGTGTAGCCTTTGAAGCATTCGCCTGCAATGATGTTACACTGGTTTTCCGGGAGAATGTGGGAAGCCAGGGCTACCATTATAAAAGAGATAGCAGTCCTCACTACACAATCATATTGGGGAGTCACAGGAATCGCAGACTCAGAATTGAGGTCAATGGAAAAGCTGTTGTCGACGTTGCAGGGGTTGGCCTTTGCTGCTCCTCCTCCTTTCAGAGTTACTGGATAAGCATCTATGATGGCTTGATTAGCATAGGCAATGGCAAATACCCCTTCCAGGATGTTGTTTTCCAGTGGCTGGATTCTTGTCCCAATTGTAATGTTCAGTATATTGGCCTCAGCAGCTGGGACAAACATGTTAAGTATAGAAATGTTAATGTCTTGTCTTTAACACACACTCATATGCCCCTTTCGAAGCATGTTGTTTTTGGTGATTATCAAGTGGAGGATGAGCTTGATGCCGCAGACACTTACAATTACAAACACATGGATTATGACAAATGGGGGCTCAAAAATTTTCTTGAGAGTTGGGACTTGTCTGATGTTTTATTCATAGTAGGTGAAGAGGAGAAGCCAGTTCCTTCTCACAAGGCAATTTTAGCTGCATCTGGAAACTTTGCTGTGTGCTCCTCCTCATTTGTCATCAACATACCCTCAGTACCGTATCCGCTTTTCCATGCACTGCTTCACTACATCTACGTTGGCTGGACTCAGGTAGAGGTTCACACCTTATTAGTTTTGTATTTGCTATTGTTGATGTTAAACGTGGAAATTGAGATCATCAGTTTACTGTGTACATTCATGTTTATATTTTTATGACCACGGTAAGTTTGTGACTTTGTTAAACTGGTTATCTTACTTCTTTCTAGGTGATTTTAATTCAATTTGATATGTTGTACCCATCAAATTGCTGTTGATATTTATATTCTTAATGTAGTTGTGTCTTTGTATCATGTAGATTCCACAGGAACAACTTGGTTCTTTGAGGGATTTAAGTATACAGTTTGAAGTGATGCCACTGGTGAAGCAGTGTGAAGAGACCATGGAACGGTTCAAGGTAGATAAGAAGTTGCTGGGCACGGGCAAGAATGTGGAGTTGACGTATCCATCTATCCGACCTCATTCTTCAACTTTGCCTTCACTTCCTATCAGCATTCATCAACTGAGACAATTGAAATTAACAGGCCAGTTCAGTGATGTAAGCATCTACATTGAGGGTTATGGGCTCGTTGCACGAGCACATAAAATAGTTCTCAGCTTATGGAGTATCCCATTTGCTCGGGTGAGCCAATTTCACAATTTTTTGTCAGATTTAATGCGAGATGCCATCTCCACCCTCTGGGGGTGTTTTTTAAGATTCTTAGGAGTAAGATTTATTTACCTAGGGATTAAGTTTCTACTTTTATGGAGGAAGTATTAACTTGGTTAAACTTAATTATATTATAAGAGAGTTAAGTTTGTAAGTGAAGAACTGTATACTCGGTAAAACCTTGAAAGAGTGTTTCCAAGTCTCCTAAATTATTTTTTCTGCAGTAGAGAAGGTGTATGTTCTGGTAACAACTTGACTTTCTGAGGTCTGAGGAATGACTAACAAATACAATCTGGTTAATACAACGATTTTCAATTTTTAGTATTGAATCATGTTTTTCAACATGCCCTGGTACAAATTTAATTTTGTGAGGTTAATTAATGTACATCTCAATACTGTTGTAAATTTTTCAATGTCGAGTGTGTTCTACGTGTGTCTTTGCAATGCAATTTAAACAAGTATTTGTCTTATCTTTATGCATCATAAATTTCTCTTTATGCTAGTAATATCTATGATATGTTTTACGTAATGGTTATGTATTTTTGCAACTGTCAATTTGAGCTATTCTTAAAAGAACCTGTTACTTTATCAGATGTTCACAAATGGAATGAGTGAAAGCATGTCCTCGGAGGTTACTTTAAGGGATGTGCCACCAGAAGCTTTCAGGGCCATGCTTGACTGTTTATATGATGGCCAATTGCATGACAAAGTTATAGATTCTGGTGCTTTGTTGCTCCAACTCCTTTTATTAGCTGATCAATTTGGAGTGACATTTCTTCAACAAGAATGCTGCAAAATGCTTTTAGAATGTCTCTCAGAGGTAGTTTGGTAATCTTCACTCAACGGAAATCAGTACTTATTTGGAAGTTAGAATCATTTATCCTGTGGATGCCACTTGAACTAACTGTTTGGAGAAGAGAGTTGCGGTTTCGGAGTTGTGAAAACAAAAGAAGAGATACATTTTATAGTAATCAATTCTAAGATATTGATACTTCTCGTCAACATATTATATGCAGGGATGAAGTTCTTCTATTGGGTGAAGGTCATACAACAAAGTTTTTCTGTTACACACAAATTGAATGGAGGAAGCAGACAAATTTGGCAACTAATAATACCGTGGCCTTTGAACCTAACCGTTGAACTTTGTTGCAGGACTCTGTATGTCCACTCCTCCAAGTGGTTTCTTCAATCCCATCGTGCCGAGTTATTAAAGAATCTCTGCAGAGGAGAATTTCCATGAACTTTGACTATTATATCAGTGCGAGTACAGACTTTGTTTTGTTTGATGAGACAACTTTGATCAATATCATTAAGGTGTGTTTCTTGTCAAGTTGCTCATTTTTTGTTAAATTCAAGGAATACGCATAATTTCCTAGAGGTCATGCATCTATATTGGCTTAATCTAAATCAGAAAATTTTTGTCAGTAGTGTGGCATAAAGAATAAAGGATTGAAGATCTACTTATCCATACATGCCATTGAAGTTAAAAACTTGATTTTGTTGAATTACTGCACACGAAACTTTGAGTAGGCCTAAGCTATTTTATCCGAAAATTGTAGATATAATTTCTCTCATTTGAAACAATAAATTTCTCTTCAAATCCCCTGAATACTAGATTAGATATAATTTATACATCAGCAAAATGTCTATCCCAGCGGTCTAATTCTGTAATATTAGGTCCTTTGACTGTTATTGTCTTGATCTATATTTGGACTTTGCAGCATCCGGATCTGACAGTAACATCTGAAGAGAAAGTGCTTAATGCAATTCTAATGTTTGGCGTGAATTCTAAAGAGTTGTTTGGGTGGGAAATGGTGGATCAGTTAATAGTAAATTCAAAACCCGAACTCCTTTTTGGTGAGAGGCTTCAGTTAGTCTGTGACTTGTTGCCGTTTGTGCGATTTCCATTACTACAATATTCCTTACTTGAGAAGGTTGGTAATCTCTGCATTGAGACATCTATGAGCACCTTACATAAATAGTATTTGCTTGTTCTAACTATAATGTTATATTGTGTAATTAATATGCAGTTGCAGAATAGCAACATTGGTCAGCATATCCCCGTTTTCCAAAATCTTGTAAGTTTGCTGTCTCCGAATCAATTCAGGCTGTATGTGTAATGTGATTTGTGTAAATCTTATTTTAAATAACTATTCTGTTATTTTATTTGTTACAGGTTAATGAGGCAATGGATTTTGTTAAAAGTGGGCTGTCAGGGCTAGAAAAAGAAGAGAAGTAAGTTCTTCACCTTAGTTTGCTTCCTCAGCTTCTTCTTTGGGGCTTTTAAGTCATGCAGTGCACTTTGGTTTTGTAACCTTTCAACATCTAGATTGTAGCCTCTCTAGAAAATAACAATAGCTTCTTTGATTGTGAAAATCATCTGTACTCTTATTAAATATTGTATTATGAATTTGGATTCATTAATTCTGGGTTATTCTCATTTTTTTAAACAAACTTATTTGGATTATAGAGGGGATTTCTATTCAATATCCATACAAGAATTTTGATGACATACTCTAGCCTTCTTCTTCTTCTTCTATCCTTCTTTTCCTCCTCCAGATAGCCGTTCTAGGGTCCATGCTGGTGAGTTTGGAGTAAGGATAAGAATGGATATGGGAAAGGAATATTAGAAGACTTGACTGTGAAAAACTGAAAATAAATATATCATGTAAGTATATGATATGAGGATGGTATTATAAGGTACTCATTAGTTTCTTTGCCACTTAGGGTTTTCTAAGTATTTCTAAATTAAATTGGCGTTCTTATCCGAAATGGGTTGCTTGGATAACAATTTGGGAGTATTTGGAGTTGTTGGCTTGCTTAATAAGTTTTTGAACTTTTTAGTTGTGACTGATCACTTTTCTATTTACGTTATGAATTATTCTCAGATTTTTCTTTTCTTAGAGAAGAACACGTCTAACAACAGTTAACTTACACTACATTTCATTTTAGTGTTCGATTCCAACATAGACGGTCCAGTTACAAGGAACTCCAGTATATTTGCGATGGGGATGACCACGGAGTTCTGTATTTTGCTGGCACGTCCTATGGTGAACACCCTTGGGTTAATCCTCTTTTGGCAGAGGTAGAATTCTACTTTATCTTTTCCCCCTTCACTTTTATTTGGTTTAATAACTTATTTAGTCTCTATATCATATACAATCTTTACGTTTTAGTTTTCATCCCTAAAAACTATTTATTTTCGTCTCTACAATGAATGCACTTTTTAGTTCGTATTAAGTCATCTAGTCCAAAATTTTAGGGACTAAAGCAGATTAAAAGACGTGTACAGAGATAAAACATGTTAAAAAGTGTATCTGTAGGAACTCAAAAGGAGTACCTTTTAGGTACAAGGACTTTAAAACCTAGAGATTGAATGAGCAGAGGAACCAAATAAGTAATCAAGTCTTCTTCTCTTTAGGAATTTTTATGCTAAGGTCTTAAAATGAACTGCTTATGCATTCCCTTGACTCAATTGTGTGGCAGCCAAGAAAAATTACCATAACAGCCAGCAGCCCCCACTCAAGATACACTGATCCCAAGGTTTTGGTCTCTAGAACCTACCAGGTATGCTAAACATTTTAACTACAATTGACTACTGAACTCTTATTTTTCTGGATGGTATCTAACGTCATATGGCTATCGCAGGGAACATGTTTTGCTGGGCCCCGCTTGGAAAATGGGCAGAATTGTACCTGGTGGATGGTTGATCTTGGTCAAGATCATCAGGTATGCAATATACTAATTATGTATGTTTACTATTATTTAATAATAGTACTCGCATTTGGTCATGCACTTTGAGCTTGAAGATGATTGAAGATTTTACTGCCGGTCTCCAACCTTATTTATCAATATGAATAGATCGTTACTTCTTAGATGTAATGCACATTCTGAATAAAATCGATGGATGCAGCTTATGTGCAACTACTATACCCTAAGACAGGACGGTTCCAAGGCCTTCCCCAGATGTTGGAATATTCAGGTAAATAGTCCCTTGCTCTGTGGAGGGTTTGTCTTATTTTTGTTATCTGTTAAAGGGAAATATTAAATAGTTATGGTGTGTAAAAATTTCAGGGCTCACAGGAGGGGAGGAGCTGGACGAATTTGAGGGTCCATGAAAACGATCGGAGTGTATGTAAACCTGGTCAGTTTGCCTCTTGGCCCATAATTGGCCCCAACGCTCTGCTTCCCTTCAGGTATTTCCGGGTTGTTCTCACTGGACCCACCACCGATGCTACCAATCCCTGGAATTTCTGCATTTGTTACTTGGAGCTCTATGGCTACTTCCTCTGAAACGCTTTTGGTTCGTTACTTTAAGGGTTAAGCATGCCAAAACCACCATACTTTCCCCAAATACATACAAACAATTCACCTCCCTCATGTACATTATGGTTTGCTTAAGTCATGGAAGAAGGTTTGATGTTTCAAGAGAAATCAAGTCTCACAATTTAATTTTACCTTTTTTTAATTTCATCATTTAAATTGGATTACAAGAGACTTAGTTATAGTAGTTGCTCTTCTTCACCGCGACTTTTAAGAAAATACAAGCTGGAGAAGAAACTTCGATTTTCAATAACAATGAAGGTAAATTAAATTGATATATTTTATATTGGAATTGATAACATTAAATCAAACAAATATGTAAATTGAAATATTATTTTTAAAGTTTCCATAACTTACCCTATATATGAGTTAATACATTTACTACACAAAGTCAATTGTATTCTCTCTTATTTATTAATATCCTAAATAAGGAGAAACAGTAGCACAAAGACTGAAAGTTAAGAGTGATTTTTTTTTTTTTTTCAAATAAAGGAGGAAATTTGATACCTGATGTTGAATAAACAAATCAAAATTAAGGCATGTGCATTATTATCACGTTTATTTTTTTATTGTATTATTAACTTAAAATAGATAATTAGAAATCTCACCCGAATAGTGTATCTTAATTTCTTTTCACTTGAAATTAATGATAAAATAGTTACACAATAAACTTTTCTAATATCAATCTGTCGAGGCAAAATTAAGTCCAATAATGAACCAATAATGCATTAATGTTCCCCAATTTGTATTATAATGTTGTGAAAACATAATTTTTGCAAGTATTTCACTTATTTTCATAAGATAAATGTGTTGATACATCTATTAAAACAATCTACTTATGAATTAATTTTGCAAAACACTTAATTCTAATTGTGATGGATTCATTAAAATTAAAATTTGGGAAACTTTAAATTAAATTAAGGTTTATAAATCAAAACTTTCCAAATAAAGTCAATCATCATAATAAACATATAAACGAGTTTCTATAACTTAAATATTAAATAAAGTGATGGTTTACTTAATTTATAAAATAGAAATCTTTCTATTAATAAATTATGGAAAAAAATTAACAAATGAAATGAAGTGATGGATGAAGCCATCAAAAATGGGTCCTAGATTTGAGTCAGACCAAGAAAAACTGAAAATATTTTAATAATAAATAAAATAAAGGAAACATTATTTATTTAGGTTAAATTCTTAATTTGATTGGTTAACTAATCTACATAAAAAAAAAAAAAGAAAAAAAACTATAAAGATAATGTTGAGTTAAAACTTTAATTCTTTAATTAATAATATATTATTAAAAACCTTTTATTATTTAGAAGTGATGAAAAAAATGATTATAAAACTTGAAAACTTTGGGATGACATTTTAATTCTTTAATTGTTATATCTAAGTATTATATGTCATTTTTCAATTTTAATTATTGAATCTTAAAGTTTATGCATTATATTTTATTAAATACATAAAAATATATATTTTTTATATCTTATATTAAAAATAAATATGTTAAATTTTAGGTGAATTAGAATACATTAGTATTTTAAAAGTTATATTTGAAGTGAGATTAGGATATAAGTGCGTTAAGGATTTGGCTTCCAACGAGATAGATTAGTCATTTATTACAGTGACTATTTTTTCGTTTATTTCTATAGTTTTTTCAAGCATCTTTCTATGGGGTTGAAAAAAAAATCTAAAGTATATTTGTTTAAAATTTATAGATTTTATAATTCAAAATACATTTTTACCTTGTGTAATTCAACAAATGTATTTCAGTATAATTTGAAATATATTTTTATATTATTAAATTTGAAAATGTATGCTACAAAATACATTTTTCAATTTTAGATTGTAAAATGTACAATAATTTTTTATATTATATAATTTGGAAGGTTTTCGATTCAGACCATTTAAACCTTTTCCTTACATGTGAAAATGGATGAAGAAAATATGAGGTGTTAAAAGAAACTTTCGACTATTAAGAATATATCTAAAAATTCAAGCCCAATAAGAAGAATGCGTCATTACTCACCCATTTTATTCTTCAAATAATATAATAAAAAATAATTATTTAAATTATTTTTTATTATATTTTTTAAAAGAAAAACACTGTAGGCCGTCGGGCCCAGACCCACCTTACTAGTGGAGATCAAAGCAGAGGAACCCAAACGCAGTGTAAGTTACGAAGCAGTGGATTTTCCTCACACTGCTGCTTTACAAGTGAAAGGGAAATCGAAGCATGCATATGCATAGATTCAGAGCAAGGGTTTTTCTGCGCTCAATTTCACTCTGCAAATCTAAGTGGCATCAACACAATGTATATCTTTTTCCGCTATTTTTACTTTTTCTCTTTCATATTCTAACCTAACCAAACGCCTCTTTCTGCTAATTCTATTGTAGGGGGCTCAAATTCACTTATCTCAAAATCGCACCTCAACAACAGGTATGTATTCTCCATTTCATGAGTCTCTTCATTTATTTAAGAAACATACCCTTTCTGCTCACATAGCAGCTCAATTGCAGCTCAATCACTTTTTTCTAGATATCTTTTCATAAATGTGCTTGTATATCTAAGAATTTGTCAGTGGATAAATTTCATTCGCCTAACATAGTATATAAAAAAATGCAGGTCCTGAATTTATGGAATTTGCAGCAGAACCATCTATGCAGTTGCAAGTTCTTAAGGCACTCTACTCGGGTCAGAGAAAGAAGGCTTCAGACTTACTTTCGGATTTGGGTTCCAGAACCCACTCATTAACAGCTGACGATTTTATTCATATTTTTAAGTATTGTGCACGCTCTCCTGATCCATTGGTATGCTATTTTCTAAATAACCAATTCTTTATTTCTGGATTCCTAATTTTCAAATTTCATTTTTTTATTCTACTCTGCCTTTTATTTTCTCTGTTTGCAAAATCAACATGTTAAAGTTTGCTTTAAGCATGGCTTTATAAATGTATGAGACCAAATTTGATTCTAACTTGAATTCTAGTATATTATATATATCCTTAACAATTCCGCAAATTGATGCAATGCCGATTCTCGTCTATGTATCATTAGCTTCTACCTGCACTATTACTGAAAGTCTCTGACATAGGAATGTATTTCTCCTGTGAGTTGGAAGCATAGGAAATTATCTGAACTTTTCTTTTTACGTGACTATCACCCTTTCCTTGAAAGTCTGTGACCATGAGTTATGGTAGAACCTTTTGTGAATGCCAAATTTATTCCTTCCCTTTTTTATATTTTGCAGTTTGTAATGGAGATTTGGAGATTCATGGAGTTAAAAGGTGTTAGCATGAACGATATATGCTCATCTCTTATGATAGAGGCCCTTTGTAAAGGGGGTTACTTGGAGGAGGTAAACTATTAGTTTTATACATGAAAAATAATTGAGTAAATTTTTCCTTCACGCTCCTTTCCTTCTTGGGTTTCGTATTATGGAAAGGGGTTATGTAAGGGCATTGATTTTGGCTTAACCCACTACATTTTCAGGGATTTTTTTAGAAAAAAAAGTAGTTTTTCTTCCTTTCTAGTATATGGATACTTTATCATGACATTGAATTGTATGTCAAATGGTGTATATGAGGCAGTTATTAGTAAATCAGCTTCATCTTAGCTGCGAGAGTTTTATCTTTTTTCTCATGTCTACTTGTTGTATTATGTTCAGGCCTTTGATATCATGGATTTTCTTGGAGGAAGTCAATTTCTCTATCCTGTTCTTCCACTTTACAATAGACTCTTAGGATCCTGCACGAAAATGCAGAGTCTAATTCAAGCAAGCAAATGTCTGGACTTAATGGAAAAGAAGATGGTAGGGAAGAGTGCAGTTACATATACTGAGCTTCTCAAGGTGTGCAAACAGAAAGTGTTAGCATAATTCTATTATAGTTGTGAATAGAAAATAAATTTACTCTTTTTGAGAAAAATATTGTCTGTTTAGCTGTTAAAGTTGTTTTATTTGACAGATTATCAAGTCTAAAAGCATTTGTATGTTGATATGTGATTCAAGGTGAACCACTTGATCTGGACTAAAGAAAATGTTCTTGATAGTATTAGTTACAAAACGTGCTAGTTTTCACCAGGACCTGTTCTTCTCTGGTTTAAATTCCAAATAATGGCTACATGTTGTTTCGCTTGGTGAAATTTCAGCTATTAGCGTTATATGCTTTTTACTTCATTGTTGGGTTCAGAACAGGAAGATAATGCGCAGAACAGGAAGATAATGGAAGGCTTAGAGATAATTTATACCCCTATTCCAAATGTGGCATGATTTTGCATATTAACTTTTCTGCTTAACCAAAAGAAAGCTTTCACCTTCCTGATTTCTAAGACTAACGATAATTATTAATTGACGGGCGGTGATGCTTTTATTTCCTGCCGTTGACATCAATTATCCCTTGACAATGAGGAGGGAAATGTAGTATCTTGACAGTTTGTTATATATTTCAAATTTTACTATATAATGGATCGTAAATGGTTTTGAATCAAGTAACAGCACAATGTGTTTAATTTATTACTCAATCTATTTTATTGAACGTGTTTTGCTGTGTTTGAAAGTTTTCTCTGTTTTTCATAGGACAACTATCACTGAACTTACCCTGTTTCTCAGCTTGCAGTTTTGCTGAAAGACTTGCCTGCAGCGCATCGTGTTTGGCAGGAGTACGTGAAAAACTATAGCATGAGTATCATTGTTCTGCGTAGATTCATTTGGTCATTTACAAGGTTAGGAGATTTAAAATCTGCTTATAATACACTACAACAAATGGTGTCATTAGCTGTCAGGGGAAACGCTTCTATCGCTAAAACAGTTTATGGAAAGTTGTATTCTACTAGAATGGACATCCCTGTGCCTTCAAATAAGGGGCTAGGCTTAACCACATCAGACTTTAAGGAGATAAAAACATTGGACTCTTGTATGAGTGCTGAATTAGATGGGCTGAATGGAGAAGAACACTCACTACTTATGAAGGTGTTGAGGTGGTCCTTTAATGACATAATACACGGGTGTGCGAACAAAAAGAATTATATACTTGCAAGGAAGCTTATTTTACAGGTATATATTTCACTAAGCTCGTACATGTTCTGTGATGCTCCATGCAACACGGGTCACTTAGATTAAAATATTTTTCTCCCAGATTTTGTAATTGGAAAAGGTTATGAAGCAAGAAGACCTTTCCTCTTTGAAATGTCACATGTCAAACACGTTTTCGACGTGGACCCCAAAACCTTCGTGACACCTGCTAAACATGTGCAGTTTTGTATTTATCAATTTGTGCTTCATAGGTGAAAGGATCTCTACATAGTCAGAGAATGTTAAATTTTAAATATTAAGACTTCAGATCTCCTAAGATTTCAATTATTGAAAGCTTCTGTTAGTTGATTCTCAATAACATATGAATATCAATATTACCATGTCCTTATACATCCTCCTTTCACAATTTTTTAGTATAAACAAATTTCTTGCAGATAAGAAAGTTTAAGGGAATTTTATCCATTGACAACGTTTATATTAATGTATTTTAACATCTTGAAGGGCGCTTCTCTGTTCAGATGGAAAATCTTGGTTTGCAGCCATCCTGCCATACATATAATGGCATTATTAAAGCAGTTGCTTCTCGTGGAAGTTTTGGGAATGCCATAGGAGTGGTGAGTTCAGCGACAATCATTACGTCCAGAATCACTTGTTTTTGTTATATGGTTTTTAATTTACTCTTTGAGCAGACTGATCTCTGTGGGAGTTCTGTCCAGAAATTTTGACCACTTAAGTTTAGGTCAAACAGAACCTCAAATCATGTCCAATTTGAATCTGATGTGAGATCTAGTTTGTCAGTTATATGGTCTCGTGTTTGCTGATACTCAAGTTAATTACTCAATTTTTTCTTGACCTTATATTATTTCAATTTAATGTGCAGTTGAAAAAGATGGAGCAGAAGAATTTGAAGCCAAATGATTCAACTTTAGTAACACTTTCAATCACATGCAGCAAAGCACTACAGTTAGATTTAGCTGAGGCTTTTCTGAATCAGATTTCTGGATGTCTATATCCACATCCTTATAATGCTTTGCTAGCATCATGCAATAAATTGGTGAGCAGAATTATGAAATTTTAAACAGAATTCTCATTTACCATTTTATTGTCTGTAATACTATAATTAGTTTATCCAAAGTCCTGATTATATTCTTTAGTAAGACTTTCCAAAAATAGCTAATTGGAGTGTTATATGTTGAGTGAGAGGAAGGGTCAGTGAAAAACCCTAAAAGATGTGACTGAATCAGTCCAATACATGTACTTTCATATCCTATTTGTAGTTTTGAATATGCTTGTAAAATAGAAGGTGATGTACGATAATACTGTAATTATTAAAGTACATAAAAATGAAATGAGGAAACTTCTTAATTCCTGTACAATTTTCTTTCTAACACAATGGGTTTTTTTTTTACTATTTTGAGGTTTGTTACTGTTTTGGTTTGGACTTGTGGCAATGTGATGTTAAGTTATTTATTTCATCAACCGCAAAGCACCAATTAAGATGAGCAACTGAATTTATACATGCACATTTTGTTTATCTGATTAAAATTTGCAGAATCAACCTGAACGTGCTATACAAGTGTTGGCCAAGATGAAGCAGAAAAAAGTTTTGCCTAATATCAGGACTTGTGAGCTTCTATTTTCGTTATTTGGTGTTGTAAGTGCCCCTTATGAAGACAGTAATATACTGTCACAGGTGGATGCTGCTAAAAGAATAAATGCTATAGAAAAATATATGGTCACAAATGGCATTCAGCACAGTCATCTTTCAATAAAAAACATAGTAAGTTTCATTGATATCTCCTTTTTCACATATCTGGAGGGTTTTCTTCTGTTCAAATCTATGAATAACTTGTATATGTGATTGAGAAATTGGGGAGGGGTTCAACTCAGTGATCAGTAACATTTTCTGGGGTGCAATTAATGTGAAAATTAAAAAGGTTTTAAATTAGAATATGTCCCTCTGTGTATCATAACCATGTCAATCTTTTTTTACCTGTTGTGTTTAGTAATTAAGGAAGTTGAAAATCACAGGATTCAAGTGAAATGAAGAAATGTTTTACGTGTTATTTGTGATCAGAAGGGGTCTCAAGGTCAAAAGAAACCTTTACTAAAATGCCCCATGCTTCATAGTGCTGATTGATGGGCAGCAAATACTAGAATACTAGATATGGAAGATTTAAACTCAGTATTACTAGAATACCTGTTGAAGAAAAAACAACAGATTTTTTGCCTTAAATGGTGTACCAAAGAAATAAAAAGAGTTTGTGTGATTACAGGTGGGGCTGCCTTATAAACAGAAGTGTAGGAAATTAAAGGATAAATCTTTTAGTGAAATCATTAAGACCTTGATGCAGATGACCTTTTAAAAGATGTGTTTTTGGTAGAAAATAATGGTGTCACCCAATCCATGAATCCAACCTCATTTAATTGGGATATGATTTTTTTTGTGACAGTATTCTTATAAGAGATCCAACTATAATGTTGATAGTATGAGTAAAACCATAGAGTTTAAGAGATCTAAATGATCACTTTGGTTAGGGTAAGACATGATTGATATCATCGTTTACATTGCTTATGACTTGGCCATGTTCATTTGGTCTTTTCAGTTGAGAGCCCTTGGAGAAGAACAGATGATAAGAGAGCTGATCCAGTATTTACACGTGGCAGAGAATCTTTTCATTTATAGAAATCCTTCATTGGGAACACCTATGTACAATACAGTGTTACATTATCTTGTCGAAGCCAAAGAAGTGAGTGACTCATCCATCATTACTTTGTATTTCGACACCTACTTTGTGAAGTGAGTTATTATGCATGCCTGGCTGGAATATGAGGTTTTCCATATGATACAGAGTGATTTGGCGATTGCAATTTTCAAGAAGATGAAGTTATGTGGCTGCAACCCTGACTCTGAAACATACAATATAATGATTGACTGTTGTACCATCCTAAAAAGTTACAGATCTGCTTGTTTGCTGATTTCAATGATGATACGGAAAGGGTTTTGCCCAGTCATATGTACATATACAGCTATCATTAAGGTTCTTTTCATTTTAATCTCTGATTGTTCAGCCCAAATATTATTATTTTGTCAAAGATTTTGCATTGTACTTGATTTTATGTGATAAGATAAAATGTGGAGATTTATGATTTTATTCACGCACTTCCTAATCCCCATTCACACGTCAAGTAGTCAACCTGCAAGTGACAATTGACAAATGCATGCAGTTGGTGTTAAATGTTTCTACTAGTACGTAATTTGCATGTTATTTACATAATTCATGCAGAATTAGTAGCATTTACTTAATAAAGCGATGACATTTTGTTGCAATGGTGCTTCCGGAGCCTTTCTACAGATCTCTCCTACGTTACATTCTCTGTGCTCGAAGTGCAGGATGCATTGTCTTTTTTATAACATCAGACATTGAACATCTTAGGCTGGATGGAGTTTGAAAGTACAATACACACTAAATCACTGCTCAGATATGTAATGGCTCAGGCATTGGGATTAAAATAATTAGTGGCTACCTAAGGAAAGCTAGGATTTCTTCTAGATCATCAAGCTTTGGTTCATCTTGATACTATAACTAGTTTTACTTCTTATTTTGTCTTGAGAGGACACTAATTTACTAGCAAAATGTCCAAATTACTGACATCATGCAGCTGACTGCTGGCCATCATGAAATTTGGGTTATAATTAATGGCTGTATTGCTGTAAAAAGAAAAACTAATGGTTGTATCATGTGTCACTCATTGTGCATGTGCTGATATATTTACTCTTTTGTTCATGAGTTGCCATGCATCAGTCTTACTCAATTTGTAAATTTATTTTAGAACTGTGTATCCCAATTTGATACGGAGTTTGTTTGCTTCAGATGTTGTTGGCAGATGAGAACTTTGATGAAGCCGTGAATCTTTTGAAACAAGTCATATTGGATGGCATCCAACCTGATGTACTGGTGTTCAATACGGTTCTTAAAGAAGCATGTTACAAGGTACTTCACCTTTCATATTAAAATCTAGAAGGGGGATAAAGGGTGACAAAAAAGGAATCTGTTTCAAAATCTGAGGTTAAGGGATGTGTAATGCTACATAGCCATTATTTGAATTGAGGTGAAAATTGTCACTTTTCTAGTAGGATTTAAGCACGATAGGAGATTCCAACTCAAAAGTCTAGTCGATTAGGTGGGAGAACCTCTAGGCTTAAGTACCCAATCAAGTAGCTTATTCTATTCAATGGGCGACTCCTAACATTGTCACCTCTTCAAGAGCCGAAGTCCACAGCGACTTCACTCTATTGATACTGTCCCGGTGGTAGCCTTTGCTCATTGAGGCAGCTTCACTTAGTATTCAGTTTTGTATCTTGCTATAATATGTTTCTCAAGAAATTGTTAAAGATTAATAATAAGAAATTGCAGTGTTATGCTATAATAATTGTTAAAGATTTTATTTGATTACATTAAATAGGGAAATATGATATGATTTTATTACATCAAATAGAGAAATATCTTAGCAAAATTTCTCATTATTGACTATTGATTCTGTTTCTTATTACTATACCTCTTCAAAGTCTGAGGTGTGTTTTGTCCATTTTTTATGGAAAATTTAGAATGTGCCCTAATGTCATTTAATTTCTTCCATGAATTAGGAAAGGATTGATGTAATTGAGTTAATTGTGGAGTGTATGCGCCGAGAGAAAGTTCCCCCCGATTCAAGAACATGCGGCTATGTGTTCTCTGCATATGTAAACTCTGGCTTTCACAATACAGCAATTGAAGCATTGCAGGTTTTAAGTTTGCGTATGATGTCTGAAGATGGCAACATACTTGGAGAGAAGAAAAAATTTGTGAATGAATTCATCCAATCTGAAGATTTGGCTGCTGAGTCACGGATACTCAAGTTATTTGAAGATTCTGAAGATGAGCTTGCGGTTGGGTTGTTGAATTTAAGATGGTGTGCCATAGCTGGATTCCCAATCTGCGAGTCAGCTGATCAAAGTCCATGGGCTAGAAGACTGGAAGGAAAACGATTGTGAGCCTGACTATTATGAAGACGAGACCCAGATAGATAGTTTTAAAAGGGACACAATTGTCTTTGGGGAAGCCTCCATAAAGAGGTTGTCAGTTCAGTGGTGGAGAAACGCGAGCTGAGACTGTATCATACATGTATGGTGTCAACCGTGGCCGTCGTAATTGCTCCAGCTCTGCGCAAGAGTTAAATTTTTTAATCATAAGGATACAAGTTCCGATCATTTTGGAACTTACTCAACCTTTCTGAGTTGCACCAAATTTGATTTTTTTTTTTTCATGTATTTTAACAATAACTTTTAGTAAATTATGGGTCTTTTCGTGATAAATGAAAATTAGTTTAACATTCGATTTGACATTGATATACTTTACCATAATTCAGAATTATGTATTGTGAAATAAGATATAGACTTTGTACCTAAACATGAAATGACTTTTAAACTCCCTTCTCGCAGGTTGCTTTGGTACCTCTTGTTGGTCTGGTATATGAAAATAGTAAAATTCGAAGACTTTATTATTTTATAGTAACTTAACGGACTTTCTAAATCCCTTCCACAAGGCAACATGCGATAATCACTTCCATTGGCTTTTAAAATTGAGACCCTCGTGATATTTATTTATGCTACAAGATCTAGATCTGAGATAATTATGTTTATGTTGGATAAGATTACTGGTGAGACTACTTTAGTACTTTCCGGATAGGTTTTTGTTCTCAGCTGAGCATATTATGGTTTAATGATTTGAAGAAGTTTGGTACAAGAAACTTCAAAGAGCTTTCTTAAGAACAACTATAACAGCAAACCCTATTTTTTACAACTTTTATAAAGAGGTCTTATAATTAGTTTATAGCGACTTTAAATAATCAGAAAATATTAATTTGTAATTGTTACAGAAACAACCAAATGGGGCCTCTTTCTTTGAAATCGCTTAATTTTGAAGTAAAAAATCCTTGTCGCAAAGAGGAAAAGTCAAAAGGGATAGTGATTAGATTTAGAGGTGCCATCTAATTTTAAAGAAAGGAAATTATGACATTTGGGTACGATCCTAGAAACATCATCCACATGGCATGACAAAAGACCGTGATTAAAAATTAGAAAATAAAGTAAATAATGAGGAGAGAATCAGGTGCACTTTCATTAAAAATTGGGGACACTGATCATATGCAAAACGTGTAGTCAAAATAGAGTAATCCTATGTTTGTTGGAAGTGTTGGACGGAAAGAAACAGACAGAAAAAGTCAAAATAGTAGCATGTTCTTCTGTGTATAAAGTTTGAGAGTTGGAAAAGTAAGAAGAAGAAAGAAGTGATTTTGAAGAAGAGGAAAAAGAGATGGAGGAGCAAATAGACCCAAGGAGTGGCTTCTGCCCCTCCAACTCAGTTTTCTACAGCAAGCGGAAGCCACTCCCACTTCCTCCCAACAACGCCCTCGACGTCACCACCTTCATCTCCTCCCGAGCCCACCGCGGAACCACCGCCGTCATCGACGCCGCCACAGGCCGCCAGCTCAGCTACAGCCAGCTATGGCGAGCAGTGGAGGGCGTGGCGGGGTCTCTCTGGGACATGGGGATCCGAAAGGGCAACGTGGTCTTAGTCCTCTCTCCCAACTCCATCGACTTCCCGGTGGTGTGCCTGGCAATCATGTCCCTGGGCGCCGTCATCACCACCACCAACCCCCTAAACACTACGCGGGAAATCGCCAAGCAGATCGCCGATTCCAAGCCCCTCCTCGCCTTCACCACCCCTCTCTTGCTCCCCAAACTCACTCAGGCAGCACCCTCTCTGCCAATCATTCTCATCGACACCTCCACTCATCCACCCCCTCCCGGCGCCAAAATTGTAGCCACGCTCCACGACATGGCCCAGAAGGAACCCCAGCCTCAGCGCGTGAGGGAGCGCGTGGAACAGGATGACACGGCCACCCTACTCTACTCCTCCGGCACGACGGGACCCAGCAAGGGCGTGGTTTCCTCCCACCGGAACCTCATAGCCATGGTCCAAATCGTCCTCGGTCGCTTCCACGTCGAAGACAACGAAACCTTCATCTGCACGGTCCCCATGTTTCACATATACGGTCTCGTCGCCTTCGCCACCGGCCTCCTCGCCTCCGGCTCCACCATCGTCGTACTCTCCAAGTTCGAGATGCATGACATGCTCTCCGCCATCCAGAGGTTCCGCGCCACCTACCTCCCCCTGGTTCCACCCATTCTGGTTGCCATGCTCAACAACGCAGACGCCATCAAGGGAAAGTACGACATCGGGTCCCTGCATTCGGTCCTCTCTGGTGGGGCTCCCTTGAGTAAGGAGGTCATCGAGGGGTTTGTGGAGAAGTACCCCAACGTCACCATCCTTCAGGGTTATGGTTTGACGGAATCCACCGGCGTTGGGGCCTCCACCGACTCCTTGCAGGAGAGTCGCAGGTACGGCACCGCGGGCCTCTTGTCGCCGGGCACCCAAGCCATGATCGTCGACCCTGAGTCCGGCCAATCGCTTCCGGTTAACCGCACCGGTGAGCTCTGGCTGAGGGGTCCCACCATCATGAAAGGTGAGGAATCATTCAAGTATTCAACTTTTCTTTTTCTTCTACTTTTTTCTTTTCAAGCATTATTCATGCTCATGCAAGTGGTGGATTTGTTGTTGCGTCACTCTCTGCTTTTATTTCTCCCGAGATTTTTCATATATATAACGTTTTTTTAATTAATAGTGTGCTGTCCTTGAAAACTAATAAGGACAAGGACTCCTCCTGTTACAACCACTGTACACATATCTCACTCTCAGAATTTTGTCCCCACTCATTTAGATGCCTCAAGTGTTCTACATAATGTGAACGTTTATATTTAGTTGACACGTTTCAACACAATTTTAAAAGTTCTTAAAAATTCATAAATTTTAGACACGAATTAATTTTTTTTCTATGTTTAGCTAATTTTGTCTATAAATAAATTTTTAATATATAAATATTGATTATAAATTTATATAATTTATGGTGATATAATATATAGATTTGTGTTTTGTATCTTATATTTTAGAAATTATATATGTGTGTACTTGTTCATCTTCTCGTCAGTGTTACATAGTTATAATTGCAAAGATGATACCATGTTTGTGTGTGGTTTAACAAGTAGTAGGTGGATGAAATTGTAATTTGATATATAATTGACAGGTTATTTCAGCAACGAAGAGGCCACCACATCAACCCTTGATTCAAAAGGATGGTTAAGAACAGGGGATGTTTGTTACATTGACAATGATGGATTTATATTTATTGTGGATCGATTAAAAGAGCTTATCAAATACAAGGGATATCAGGTAAATGAAATTATGAATTGTAGGCAAGTTATTATTGAGAATAAAAGGGGACATGAGCTGAGATGGCGTTGATGTTTGTTTGTTTGTTTTAGGTGCCTCCAGCAGAACTAGAGGCCTTGTTACTGACTCATCCTGCTATTTTAGATGCAGCCGTTATCCCGTGAGTGTTTGAGTTTGAGAAATATATATATCCATATATTTGTAAAAGCAGTAGGTAGTGAATGAATGTAGTTTGGTAATGATCAGGTATCCAGATAAGGAGGCTGGGCAGGTTCCAATGGCGTACGTGGTGAGGAAGGATGGAAGTAGCTTATCAGAAAGCCAAGTTATGGATTTTGTTGCAGGACAGGTTAGTTCAGTTGCTGCCTTTGAATTGGATTTGTGATTGCTGGTATTAAATTCAACATTCTGTTTCTCTGGGTTACATATTACAGGTGGCTCCCTACAAGAGGATTCGAAGACTTGCATTTATCTCATCCATACCTAAAAATCCATCTGGCAAGATTCTTCGCAAGGATCTCATCAAGCTCGCAACTTCTAAACTCTGACCATACCTGCATGCATCTCTCTCTTGTAATTGTCTCCACCTCATTCTTAGAGGGAATAAAATTGTCTTGGTAACTGGAATAATATTTTCTGTCATTTTTGTGTAATCAAACGGATACTCAATTACTATGAGAAAGTTTTATTGGGAAAGTTTGATTTTCAGTTATTGAATGTCAGCTCTTTTTTATAATTCCTACCTATTAAATTGATATTAACGATTGCTGATATTATATTTTCTATTAAAGATATAACGTTTGAAATTAATTATCAAACAAAATATGTTAGATTTTATGATGATTTTTTCTTTTTTGAAAATGTAAGTCATTGACAGATAGGATACATTGAATATTTCCATATGAATAAAATTATTCTTTCTGCACTGACTAACTTTTAATAAAAATTAATTGATAAATTCATATCTGGAACTTTTTGAACCAAATGAGATCATTTTATGTCGAGCATTAATATTAACTTTTTTCTATATGTTTATCACTGTATCAACATCTAGAGTAAATGAGCGTAACCTCTTCTTAGATGCTAGTACAAAATATTTTTTGACCCAACTACTTAAATTCGAATTCAGAACTTATACCTTCAGTGTCATCTAAGCAGTATCTAAGGTAAGTCCATACTATAAAGTTTGCTCCTATAATTTGGATTAAGTTGATGAGGATGTTTTTCCGTTGTGATGATCTCTCGCTTTTAATCATTCTAACTATATTTTCCTAAAAAACTTCTACCTGATTTATGCTAATTCTTGACATTTAAAACGGAAATTATATTTAGCATTAGACTTACACTAAAAAAATGAGCATAGAAGAACGAACGTTACAACTGTTACATTTTGAAGGGTTTTATTATTTTTGAAGGGTGTGGTCAGTTTATAAATGATTTTAAATTCCCAGTATATCCGTTTAGGCTCAACGCCTCTATATTTCCCTTTTACACCTCTATCGATACTGAAAATGTCCAAATTATTCCTGGGTTCAAAACATTGTATATTGTCCAATCTATAATTCAAAACATTGTATTTTGAGTATTTTAAAGCATGAATAGAATTTATACTGACACAATTATTCATAATTGAATTGAGAACAACAAACACAAAATAACTCACATAAGTTTCAAAATAAAATATAAATGTGAGTTTCAAAATAAAATATAACGAAATCCCATTTTAAGATATCCTTAATACATTGATAGTGATAAGAAAATGTAATGATATATATGAACACGTATTCTTTTGAGAGAACCTTTTAATAATGGTAGGTCACACTGGAGAATGAAGTGTGATAGAAGGACCTGACATATTTATGTATAGATCAGATTGTCGTCCAATTATAGTTTTATTTACTTATTACAATATAGAATTATCCCTTAACAATTACCTACATTAAAAGTTTCAAGTGACTTTAGTATCTTTAATATATAATTATTTATATATAATATGATTAAGATTCGACGTTGTTAACCACATTATTAAGATTTACGCTGAGTAATATGTTTATCATTGTTCTTGCACTTTCTGAGTTAATTTTATTAAATAACACATCACTAATTTTATCTTATTGCTAAAGTTAGACGGATGATATGCAACTAAATTAACCTTAGAAAAATGTATGAGGTATCAAGATGTTTATCGTTGTTCTCACACGTGCTTATAACAGGCTTTTACTCTGTTGAATGTTGACAGCTTCCTTTGAAACTATAATTTATATTTTCATTACATTCAGTCTTTCTTAAACTTATATTTTTTTCACCTATAGTTTTATTTACTCGAATTCGTTTAGTCTTAAGTATTGATTTTAAATAATATTATTTTCCAATAAAATTATTTTCTATATTGAAAACATAACTTTAAAATACGTAAAATATTATTTGTAATAGTTTTTTTATTTAATTGTTTATAAGCTCTGGGCATGGAAGAAAGGGAAGCAATTGGGCCAGAATGGGCTTGGGAGGGAGCGAGCCCAGTCCAAAAGGACTTGCAGACGACCAGTTGGTATTCGTGAAGTCTATGCAGAGAAATGAAAACTTTGGAACCAAGGCATGTGAGTGTGAGGTAATGTGCATACGCATATAACACAATAATATTTATACAGGAGATTGCAAGCAGAAGCACCTAGCAGTAGCATCGTCATCATCATCGCCTTCTGGAAACATCATAAGCCTGCAATCCATCTTCGGTGACTCACGGTGAGCACTTTTTCTTCCTTTTCTTTTCCTCCTAAGCTCTCTAGAATATTCCAAACGCAGATCTCTTATATTTCTCCCTCTCTCACACCTGGTCGCCTCTTCACTCTAGCCACGCCAACTTCCTCTGCTCAACCTAGGTACCACCTTCCTCTGCTAAAATCTTTCGCAACCTTCAATCGCACTTTTATACACTCTTCCTAATTTAATTATGGATTCTACTTTTTTTTTTTTGAAGAAATAATCGGAATTTCCCGATTCATCTGTCCAATTCCCTTTCATATTTGATTTTTTTTTTCCGGACTGAAATGGACTATCGAAACCTGACCAATCTTTTATATATCTAATTGCTTTAGCGAATCCCGAATATATTTTGTATCTTGTTTGCTTTGCGTTTATTTTTATTGGATGTGAACGTAGCCATAGTCACGTGTGATTGCATGTGCATCAGACACCGTTATTTTGATGGATGCTAGATGTTTTATGTCTGGATAAATGTATAACCAACATCTGCTAGTTCTCGAAAACCTAATTGATGTGTCGAATGACACTGAGGTTCTTGTTGAGTAAAGAGATACTGCATAGTATAATCGAATTTATATTGAAATTTCTGGGATAACTTGTTATCTACTTGGTTTTTTATAGTTTCATTTAATGACTGAATATGGAGGTTTACTCGGTTTTATATTGCATATCTTTTGCACACTGATGTGTTTTAGCATTGCTGGCCATACAAACATAGTGTTTTCTTGTGTGGTTTTTGCTTCGATGTCCTGTTGGTTCTACTGATGCGTCGATGAATCTCTTCCACTCTTTGGATGATTAATATGCCCTTCATCTGCATTGTGTTGAGTTGCAGTTACTTTGGTATCTTTTTGTCTGGGTTAGTTCTGTCGAATTCCTTGGTCCAACACTTTGCAGCTGAACCGACACATGGCGGGTCAGTGCTCCAATGAAGGCTCCAGTACTGGAAATATTTCAGCAGAGTGTTCAGATTCAACTGTTCAACTCAATATCAAGACTTTGGATTCCCGCATCTACAGTTTTCAAGTGAACAAAAATGTAAGCGATAATATCCGATCCTGTCACTCTTGTGTTTTTTAAGTCGTATTGAGGTAATATCAATAGCTCAGTGTATAACCCTCAAACTGGTCTTCAAAATCGTTTCAGATGCCTGTTTCGTTGTTCAAAGAGAAAATTGCAAATGAAACTGGTGTTCCAGTTAATCAGCAACGACTGATATTTAGAGGAAAAGTCTTGAAGGATGAGCATGTTCTTTCTGAATATCGTATCCATCAAATTGCATTTTTTTTTTTTTTTCTGACAGCTTCATGCTTAATGGTCCTGGATTTTTCTCTGTTTTAAAATAATATGTTTCATCACGAAGTGAATGCATTATTCATGTTCAGTGTCTTTTTTTTTTTTTTTTTTTTTTTTTTTTTTTCGATTTTTTTGTTTTTTTTTTTTTTTGTGTTTTTTTTTTTTTTTTTTATTTTCTTTTCTTTTCAAAATCCTTATTAGTTTGGCTTTTTGAAATTGGGTTTGCTTGACAGAAGGAAATGCTGTGACCTATAGCAGAATTTTTTCATGTAAAATGAGTTAGTACTATGAAATCAGACCGTGATACTCATCTCTTTGTTTTATAACCAAATCCTTAACCATTTAAGATGTTGAGAATGGGCATACATTGCATTTAGTTGAAAGGCAACCAAATCAGCCTCAGGCTTCTGGTACGAGTGCTGATGAACCCACTGGTACAAGTAGTAACCGAGGTATAACTTCAGGCTGCAATGATGGTCCTTTTTATTTCTTTTTTCTCTTCACGTTTCAAGACATTATTGGACATCTTTTCTAGTATTGTACTATGCTAATGATAAATTTCTTTGTTTGGAAGGAAATGATGTGGGCTCAGGTCCTCCTCGTAACCGTGTTGGGCAAATTTCACACAGTGTTGTTCTTGGGACATTTAATGTGGGGGAACAGGGTGAAGGAATTGTTCATGACCTCACTCGGGTTTGTTATCATATTCTTTGCATCTATCTTATGTAGTTCATATTCATACATTCTATTCAGTTTTCAGGTAGGTATTGGCAATAATGATTTGCTTTGATATTGCCTGAGAGACATTTCATACGGCTTTATTTTGTTTTCAGGTTATTGGGCATGTTTTAAATTCTATTGGAAATGGTGGCCAGAGTTCAGTTAATGGTCCTAATGCTGTGCCAACTTCTTCAGTTAGTACCGCTTTTGCTTGAATATATGATCATGCATTGTTTTATTTTCTATCATTTGTGCGATTTCCTGGGGTATTGTATTCATATAATTAATTTTCTTAACCAGTGACTGAGTTAGTTTACATCCATTTTATTGTCTGATTTCTCCTTCATATTTGAGTTCTCCTTGCAACTTTGCATATTTAATTTTGCTTGGCTTTTTCAATTTCATCTACTTAAATCATGAACCAGTATCATGTTGTGGTATTTATTTCAGGTGGCTTGTGTTTTATAGCATAACAATATTTATCTGTTGTCCTAACAGTGTCAAATCTCAAGTACCTAATGAATGCCTGATAAAAAAAAAGTACCCTGTAAATGATTATTTATCTTAATTTTGGAATCTTTATTTTTCTTTTTTCTTTTTATGGTTCAATGTATATATATTTATTTTTCCTTGCAATACTAACACAAACTTGTACTGATACACTTTGAAGTAATACTGATACACTTTTTTAAGCCGTCTTATTTGTTATTATCAGTTTAATTTGTGGATAGAATTGATACAGAACACAGACTTGTAAGTCTGTAAATGGTGTTTTTCCTACATGCATTATGCAATATATATCCTTTGAACTAGGTTGGTGTCTGTATCAGGCTCACCCAGGCAATGAAACTGAAGGAATGCATGCTGGAAATCAAAACCCAGCCGGAACCCAGGCACCATCTGGACAGACATTTCATGGTCCGACATTCCAATCTGTGTCTCATGTTGTTCAGATTCCTGCAGCAGCAGGATCCATACCCCTCCCATCTCTCAATGCAGTAGGAACATGACCTCTCTTTTGGCACTCAATTTGTTCTTGTGGAAAATTAACACATTCTTCATGATGTTTAACTTTCTTTCTTTCCCCTTCATTTCAGCCAATTCCTGATTCATTGAACACACTGATGGAGTTTATAAATCGGATGGAACACACACTGTCACAAAATGGTGATGATGTTGCCATTGCTGCTCCTTGATTTTTAATTTAAAAGGAAACTAAATGTTTATAGTTGCTTAATGCTTATGCAGGTTATCAGTCAAATTTTTCACCCGCTAACCCTGGAGATCAGCGAGTGGAATTGCCTTCTAATTCGCAAGGGTTGCCGAATCTTGAAGAATTAAGTATTGTCTTGCGTCATGCAGAACGGTTACTTGGTGGTCAAGCTGTTGCTGCACTATCTGTAATTAACAAATTCTGTTTACAAATATTCATTTTACCCTAATAATAAATATATTTTTCTATTATCTGCAAGTATTAGATGTTTACTGAAAGTGTAAGACTTGTACGTTATGGATTTACTACATAAGTTTAAATTTGGGCAAAATAAAATTGCATAATTCTTTTAATGAGTAATACCTTGAAAGCATGAATGCATCATGTATTTGTCTTTGGAGGAAATTAAGTGTTGTTAAAATGACCGGCATGTTGAGTATGCTCATTTCAGAGGTAGATGGTGATTTTTTTTATTTATTTATGTAGATTGAAAATAATTGGGAACTCTTCCTAGTCTAGGGTCTAGTGCAATAAACTTCTTGAATTGAAATAAACCTTTACTTTGATGTTGGGGTATTTACCAATCTTAGCAAGGCTTGTCTTGGTGAACTGTGTCAAGACATGCAATTTTATCTATCTTGTCAGTTGACCAGTTTAGGGATGTCCACACAGATCTCATTCTGAACCTGGTTAATATATCTGGGGTACCTAGTCAAACTAAAATCCATTTAAGATTTAATTTTAAGACAACTCAAGCTGTGTTTGGATTATCGTTGTTTTCTGTTGAAGGGTGCTGAAAGTACTTTTGAAGAAGGATATCATTTGTATCTTTTAGTCTGAAAATACTTGTAGAAGGTTTGCTCTTCCAACAGTTAACGAAACTTGCACTCATTTTTGAGACATGTAGTTATTGCATACTCTTGTTATAAAACCTCAAGTCTCCTGATATCTTACTGTCCATCCTCGACCATAACCATATAAGATGTTACGTAAATCTTACTTCTGTTAACCCTGAAATGTTGTTATTATGAAGTGCATATCATTGTAGTATTTATTTGTGTGAACCAATCTTACTATCTTCAGCATTTATCTTATCTGATTATGCTTTACTTGTAATGTGCGACTCTAGCATATTGCAGGACGTTTGGAAAGAGAAGGAGCTTCTGCTGATCCACGTATAAGAGGTCAAATACAGTCAGATTCAGTGCAAATAGGACTTGCTATGCAGCATTTGGGTGCACTTCTACTTGAACTTGGCCGGACAATGCTGACACTGCGTATGGGACAATCTTCTGTATGTTTTCATTATTTTCTTAAGTGATTTGGTTTACTGTATTGTGTCAACATATCATTCATTCATGACTACTTTCAAATTTCAGGCAGAATCAGTTGTTAACGCCGGGCCAGCTGTCTACATTTCTCCATCAGGACCAAATCCTATAATGGCGCAGGTTTGTCAGCTATTTTTGATATATTCTCCGTTCATTTATGGCGATGCCTCATGCCAAGTTTAATTATTTAAGTACTGGCTGATATTTTAAAGTCGAAGCATATTGAATATTTATTCTCACTTTGACAAAGAGAGAAAGCCATGTCCAGAAAATATCCGCTAACTTTGTCATTATTTACTTTGTTAGCTCCAGAAGCCAATTGGTTGACATGTTCACTAAGTCACTGAAAGGGTCTTGTGTTGATCACATTTCTAACAAACTTGTCTCATACGATACATGTGCTCCAGTTTGAGGGGAGTATTAGAGATATGATTTGATTACATTATGTAGGAAGATACGATATGATTTGATAGTAAAATATCTTACCGAAATATTTTTCATTTTTAAATATTGATTTTATTTCTTATTATTGTAGCTCTTCTCCCTTATAAGTAAGCATAATAGTGTATACACAACACATAATTTATTTTATCCCTTTTTGGTTTCTCTCTATGCTACTAGGGTGTTATTATCCACGGTAACTTATTTTGTCACTAATACTTTCAACATATCATTTATCTTTTTAACTGCACACTAGTTATTATGTTACAAAAATAACTGGTGTGTACTTCCGTCATATGAAATACTACCTTTCTTCCCATTTATCAAAAAACAAAATACTAATTTTTCTTGATTCTATTTATAAAAAACATGGGCCTATTTTCAAAACTTATTCCTTGTTAAATTACTGATATACCCTAGAATTATTAAAAAATGTATTTACAAGACACTAATGAAAGGATAATTTTGGAACAAAACTATTATTTGTGCTATCATCAATTAAAAATCACAAACTTTCTTCATTGGTCTTTGCAAATTAGCTATTTTTTTTTATAAATGGGAATGGAGGTAGTAGCAATTATTGAAGACTACCTATCATAAGAAAAAGTAGTTAGAGAATCATTCGAAAACTGTAAGTTGCCATACTAACAGGTGACAGTTCAGTCTAACAGACTAAATTATTTATCCACGTATGTAAGGCACTCATCAAGCAGAGTACATGGAGCTAATGTTGATTCATTAATGGCAAAAGCCTAAGCTATTAGGTAAAGGCACGTGAAAGGTTTTTATATTACATTTCATGACTCCTCACGTTAGTCTTTTGTTTGTGATCGAAGCGTGGATAATGAGAAAGTTCATTGGCCTTGTAGTTGTAATTCAACTTTATAATTATGAGAACTATCAACTCTAGTCCGCTTGATGATAAAGGCTGTGATACTATGTCATGAACCAACAGGGTTCTCATACATGCTTAGCAAATGGTTCCTCCAATACATTTTTTCTTTTGCTGACAAACATAATTAAAAGGCACTACTTTAGCTACTAAGTTTGATTAATCAGAGACCAACACAACCATGTGGGTTAGAATGAGTTCAGACTGCTAAACACAACTACAGAGCGTTTTATGTCTCCTAACTCATTGTTGATGTTGGAATTTCAGTTATCTGAATTTAAACCATGTGCAATCCAGTTGTAGTTCACTAGGGTTGGGTAATTATGTGTACTCAGCAGTTAAAATTACCAAAATCCACCTCTTATTTGGTGATCACGTTTCTATCTCTGTGGATTTTGATTTTTTAACATTTGCTATTTCTGACCTAATGAAATTTTTTTTATTTTCAGCCTTTTCCACTTCAGGCAAACTCCCTCTTTGGTGGTCCAGTTCCCTCCTCAACTCCGGCAACTTTGGGCACCATTGGTATTGGAAGTGCTCCTAGGAACGTAAACATTCATATACATGCTGGTAAACGAAAGCTAATTATACTTCAACCCATGAAATATTCAACTTTTATTAATTTTTCTTCATACCAGGTACCTCTCTTGCACCAATTGTTTCAGCAATTGGTTCTAGGCCAAATAACGGAGAAGGGACAAGAAGTGAACAGAATAATGAGCCTGGTTCTGGTGGTTCAGGTTCATCACGGGTATTACCTGTTAGAAATGTCATAGCTGCAACTATCCCATCACACCCTCCTGGTGTTGGAGTCTCTAGTAGCACGCAAAGTGGGTTCGGTGTTTCTACTTCACAGCCACCTGATTCAGCTTCATTGTCGTCTGTTTTAGCTGAAATTGATTCTCGCCTTAGAAATGTTGTCGGTACTATGCAAGGAGATAATACAGTTCCATCAGGTGATTACCATTTATGGTTTCATTATATGTAGTCTTTTGATAAATTAGCATTTAATTTCGAAACACTTCTTTGCATCCTTTCAGGGGAAATGGAATCAATCAGCAGGGACTTGTCTTCTGGATCTGAATCAAGACCTTCTACACTAAATGCACAGCAAGATACCACAGAAATGAATGGCGTTGGGGCTGCCAGTGCTTCCTTAGTTGGCTGTACTTCTGAAAGTGAGGCACAGAAGGTAATACTTTGCACATCTCTGGTGATTCATCTGTCTCCTACATGCATAGCTTTTAGTTGACTGATATTTACCTCTCAACCACCTCCAGATCCAAACGGAGGCAGTGCAAACCTCTAGTAATGATGAGAGAGATGTTTTGGTTGACAAATTTGTTTCTTCTTCCAAACAAGATTTACAAAGTTGTTCTAGTGGAGAAACAACTGTAAAACCAGAAAAAGACCTTGATGTTCCAGCTGTTAGTGACAGGCAAGATGTAACTGCACCTGCCAAGGCTGCTCCACTAGGATTGGGTTTGGGTGGCTTAGAGCGTAAGGTAAGATTATTGGTTATGGTTTTGTGCGTAAGAAGCCTGAATTCCCAATTGTTGTGCTATGCTACGCAAATTGATTTGTTTGCTATAATGTTAGAACTTGGAATAGTATTTTCATAATATTTGACAGGCTGCTGAATGAGTCTTTTTATTGTCTTAAAATTCATAAATTTGCCTTTTAAAGTTATATTCTCTTATGATTTTTCAGCATACACCATCCCTCTATATTTTGTCAATGTGAACAAATATTACCCAGTATGTATTGCTCCAAAGTAATCAATTTGAAAATCTTTTAAAATTAGCATATGTGGTGTACAGGGCTTTGGATATTGTGTCTAAGCAATTGGAGAAAATTTTTATGTTATGTATTAGTTAGAAACTGAAAATAATTTAGATTTAGGTTTTGGTTGTTTTGTGTCGGTTGTTGATAAGATGCCTCATTTGGTGTTTAGTATATATATCTATGGTACATAGACACAATACGTGTATGGGATATGATACGTACCTGATACGACAATATGATTATTCTAGAAATAACATGATATGATATGTGCAAGACACATTTAAAAATGTATAAAACACAATTGTGCAAATGCAAATTAAAATCACATTTCTTAGACATTGTCAAAATAACATTACTTTTTATTATTTACATATAGGAATAACATTATCAATCTCATTACTTTTTTAAAATAATTCATAGAGAACAATTTCCCTCTTTGGTTTATGAAGAAAGAATGTTTATATGGTTCTGTCTTACACAGGTTTCTTGTAGTTTTATTGGATATAAATGCTTTAACTTCACCAGTACATATCCGTGAAGTATCCTAAAGTATTGCTATCTGATATGTGAAACAAATAGAACTAGTGGTACTTCATAGGTTTGGATACTTCATTGACACGCAAGACAGGTGAGGTATCCTAGAGTATTAGTGTCTCCAACATGGATACATGAGGCAAATTGAAGAATAAGTGTTTCTTAGGTATATATATATAAAT
>Ga0209700_101951_pt1 | contig 42773 bp, 22 predicted proteins | sample SiratroredBW_FD_187528 | JGI IMG/M metagenome (GOLD analysis project Ga0209700, IMG submission 187528) | Root nodule microbial communities of legume samples collected from California, USA - Siratro red BW (SPAdes) (version 2) | ecosystem: Host-associated > Plants > Roots > Nodule | place: USA... | reverse complement strand
TATATATATATATATATCATATCCGAAACAAATTAAAATCTATTCAAATTAAGGTCCGGTTAAAATTCATTTATTGTTGTATTGGGTTTTAAGTCTTTATGGAAACTATTTTAATTTGCAGCTGTTTTAATTGCTATTACTTGAAATCAAATTGTACTAACAATATGCAAGTTTTTATTTGCTTCAAATGTTTCTCCTATATAAAGTAATTGTTTCTAAATCTCTAAAATGTTGTTGCAGTTGTTTTGGTAATTGATTTGTGCTAGATAATTTAATATATATGCGGAAACATTTTTGTCAATACTTACACTATTTAAATAATTTTTAATTGCGATAAGATTCAAAATTTACTACATTTGTTGATAGAATTCATTGTGCCAAAATCTAAACATTAAACCAATTATTTGATTACATGAATTCTAGAAATAATTGGGTCACACCTCTGTTCAAGATGTTTTATCAATTGTTGAGCTTTAAAATCAATTTGAGATAAAATCATACTATGCACCTTGGTCAGTGATTTTATCAAGCTTTGCTTACAATAAAATTAATTGCAGATTTCTAGAATAATTTCAAGTCACTAATTTGATTTAATGTATTTTATTTACAAATACGCATTTGCAGAAACTTTTTTGAAATCAAGATTTAACTGTTCTATTGCTATAAATAAATACAAAAGCAATTAAAAATGATTTTAGTGCACGCATTTTTTATTTGATTTGATTCTAAGTCTGAAAAACAAGATATCAAATAAGATTTTATAGTATGTTGTGCTTAAACATTCAAGTTTGTTCAAAATGGAATTATTTAAATTATGGAATGTTTAAATGTGATTAATTGTTTCAACTTAAAGATATCTTGTGTTGTTTAAATTGTTTCTATATGAAAATAAAGTCAGTTTTAGTGTAGAATTAAGAATAGATGTTATTCTTTCCTGTTTCAGCATTAAATGGTTAAGATTTTCCTTTCAAGCATCCAACAACTAATCTCTACAAAGTTACATATAGAGGAACAATTTCAAGTTAAAGAAAACTAGAAGCAAAAAGTGAAATACATCATACAATAAATTGAAGAAATAGATAATTTACTAATATTTGAGTGGCTATTGTAAATCTTTGTTTAGAGCATATAGAGTTTTGGGTTATGTGAAATCATTGTGTAATTATTCACCATTGTGAAATAACCCTTGTTAGAATTCATTGTTCTCTCTTTTGAGAGTGTTTCTTTCAATCTTGAGTGGTCTTGATCTTAGGGAGAGATTGGGATTGGTGGGACTGGTATAACCTGTGACAAAAAAACCATTATAAAATGTTTTGCAATCTTCTTTCTTCCACATTTCGTTTTCACTAATTGTTATTATCATATGCACTATCATATGGAAGGGAATTATCATGTAGTTACGAACATAAAGATGTTTTATTCAAGTGTTTTGATTAAGGTCTTACATTGAGTCTTTTGGAATATGTCATATGCAAAAACTATAGTATGGTCACTTGCTAAACTAAACCATAAAACACTTTAGCCATAGGATTAAGCTGAATTACATAGTTGCATCTGTTAAATTCTGTCCAATACAAGATACAATCTAGTCACTTGAATGTACAAAATTATCATCTAAATATTTCCTATCAAACAATATATATGTAAAAATATGTAAAAGTTAAATAAAAATAAATCAACCCCCTTTGAAAAAGACTTTTGGTTGAGTTTAAGAGGGGGTGTATTGAACTTTGTTAATTTTTCCCAAAAAGAAGTTTATAAGAATTAATATTTTCAATTAAAATAATTTACTGCAGTCTTGAATGCCAAACAGTAGAAAATCAACCAATTATAACCCGCAAATAATCAGATAAAATTCCTATTTAAAAATCCTGACAAAAATATAGTTGATTGAATTTGCAGAATAATGAAACTTTATAACACCGTATTATACCTCTACAATAAAAAACCCTATTCAATTCTAAATTAAAATCCAATACAAAAAACAAAAATGAAAATTATGAACCAATCTGCAACAAGTAAGAAACAATATTGTTCAAATCAAGTTACCAAAAACTTCCCTAAATGAAAATTGATGTATGACAGTGTAGTGTTATCACAGATCAGAGAATTTGTTCCAAGAACTCCTTTATTCATTTCTTTTGATAAAAAAACACTCCTAAATATTTGAATAAACTCTCTATTTTCATAAACTGTGCATTTTGTCATATGTACTTTTCGAAAATGGTAATTCCTTCTTATTTTAAATGTTTTCGAAATAGTTATTTAAAAACAATTATGCTTTAGTGAAAACAGTTGATTTAAAATTTGACTACATTGATTTATTTTTCTAGACAAATTTTTAACTGATTAATTTTGAAAAATAATTCTTTGAAAACATCAGTGCAATAGTTTTACTTGTTATTTTTATATCAAAATAGTTTCAGTTTAATTTTAAAACCTCTTAGAGCATTTTTCACTTATTTGTGACGCTTGAAAGTGAATCATAAACACACACACACCAACATTTTAACTCTAAACATAAAATTGTTCAAGCTTTTCCTTGACTTGACTTGATCAAATAACAATCAGCATCAAATAAAAATTAGCCAACACCCTTTTTGTGTTTCTTTTTGTTTTTCACAAGGATAAATTTGGTTAGACGTTGTATGATCCTATTAAGAAGAAGTTAGTCAGAAGTAGTGATGTGTAGTTCATGTAAGACCAAACCATTGAAGATATTAACAAGATGTAGAAAACTTCACCCGAGAAATATAGTAATCTAATTTAGGGTAATCCAATGTGATTGCTTATTCACAATCTAAATAATGTTGAGATTGATGCTCAAATTTATGAGCAACATGATGATATTGATGATTAACAAGTTGTAGATGGATTAGAGATTTTGATTGATGAGGAACATGATGTGGTATATGATGATGATCTTGATGATACTCCTGAGTTTTTAGAAGAAGCTTTGAAAAGTGAATAAAACAACAATGGTTGGTGCAATGCAAGATGAGATAAAATCCTTACATGATAATCACACTTATGACTTGGTTAAATTGCCTAATGGTAAAAGGGCTTTAGAGAACATGTGGATTTTCAAGGTGAAGCAAGTGGCTAATTCTACATCCCAAAGGTAAAAAGCTACATTAGTAGTAAAAGACTTTAGATAAAGAAAGGGTGTTAATATTAATGAGGTTTTCTCGCCTACGGTGAAAATGTCATCCATCAAAGTTGTTCTAAGTTTAGCTGTTACCCTTAATTTGGAGGTTGAGTAGATGGATGTGAAGACAACTTTCCTTCATGCTAATTTAGAGGAAGAGATTTACATGAAGCAACCTGATAATTTTCTTATTGAAGGAAAGGAAGATTGTGTGAGTAGGTTGAGAAAGAGTCTATATGGTTTAAACCGGGCTCCAAGACTATGGTATAAGGAGTTTGAGTCATTTATGCGTGACAAATACTAGAAAAAGACTACTTCTAATCATTGTGTCTTTGTTAGAATATTTCTTGATGATTATTATCTTGATGTTATATGTTGATGACATATTTATTGTTGGGAAAAATATTTCTAGGATTGATAGGTTAAAGAAGCAACTAGACAAGTCATTTTCCATGAAAGTCATGTGAGTTGCTAAAAATATTCTTGACATAAGTATCTTGTATGATTGAAGAGAAAAAAAGATTTGGTTATCATAAGAGCATTACATTAAGAAGGTGTTGCAGAGATTCCATATTGAAAATGTTAAAGCAGTAAGCATTCCTCTTGCGATTCATTTTAAACTGAGTATTAAGCAGAGCTCTTTAAATGAAGTTAAAAAGACATATATGAGTTAATTCCTTATGCATTTATAAAAGGCAGTTTAATGTATACAGTGGTATGTACAAGACCAAATATTGCATGTGTTGCTAGTAATGTCATTCATCTTTTGCGAATTTAGGTAGAAAGCATTGGAATGTTATGAATTGAATTTTCAGGTATCTTCATGGTACTAGTGATTTGAGGCTTTGTTTTGGAGGTGATAAGCCTACAATGACGGGTTACTCAGACTCACAAATGGTTGGATAGATTGAATTCAAAAAGTCCACTTCAACCTATTTGATTAAGTCTGTAGGGAGAGTTGTGGCTTGATAATCAAGATTGCAGAGGTGTGTAGCATTGTCTATTATAGATACAAAGTTCATTGCCACTACAGAAGCATGCAAGAAGTTGCTATGGTTGAAGAAATTCTTGCAGGAGCTTCGTTTTTTTCAGAACAACTATCCACTATTTTTAGACAATCAAAGTGTTATCCGTCTTGATAAGAATCCAACGTTCCATTTTAAGTCCAAGCATATTTATGTGAATTATCATTGAATATGTGATATTTTGGATGCTCAGTTGTTGGAGTTGGATAAAGTTCATACTAATGACAATGATTCCGATATGATGACTAAGACATTATCAATGAGTAAACTTAAAGCTTGTTGCGAGATTGTTGGATTGGTGGTCACCTCCACATAGGTGAAAGGAAAGATGTATTAGATTGAGCTTCCAACTGTGTATATAAAAGGTCCTAACTTGTCAACTCCATTTTTTCTCACTTAACCCAAGTGGAAAGGGTCTTCTAAGTTAGGACACAATGTTAATTTTCGCAACATTTGGGAGAGAAAAGGAAGAGAGAAAAACTAGTTTATATATTCACCGAGCAACTTCAATTAATTACAATTCCTACTTTGTTCATCGTTGAATCAACTTGAAAATTTGACAACAGGTGTGTGGTGTATTGTTCTTTATTTTGATCAACTTGAAAATTTGACAACTTCAGCAAAATTACAATTCCTACTTTGTTCACCGTTGATTGAACATGAAAATTTGATAGAGTGTACGTGATGTATTGTTCTTTATTTTGATCATTGAGATCGTCGATTATATGCTTGTGGTTGGAGAAATCAATTTAATATGATTGCTCTATTTTAGGTATCTCTTTCTTTGTTCTCAAATTTTGAAAATGTTATTGCTTTGATGTATCGACTGGTTGTAAGTATTTGTTTGTGTATTTGATCTGGTAGAGCTTGATTGATTGACTTGTGTTCTTGAATTTTTACTTCTCACATTGAGAAGGTTTTCTCGTATTTTCTTTTATTGTTGTTTCTCACATGTTCTTGCAAGTTTGAAGAAATTATTTTGACTGCATACCTTGGTAATTTTTATTGTTGAATGTTGTTTCTCCAATTACTTTTAATACTCTTCCACTCAAACAAAAGTTACAATCAAATTTAAAAAGAAAAATGATTGTGGCTTAATAAAATCCAAAAAGTTAAAAACTTATCTAATAACTTTTTAAATGGAAATAACCTTAAAAATCCTTCTATAGAAATTTGTTCAAACATATATTAAAGAATAATGGGATCACAAGATATATTTACACTGTATTTATTTATGCTGATATACTGTTTATGCCAAATAGAGACTAGGATCAAAGGAGTTTGGTTCTTAGATTTCAAAAGGATATTTGATTAGAACATTTCGATCCAAGGAGAATGCAAGTTTTAAATTTCAACTCTCACATATGCATGGCATGGTGATTTGCATTAATGTCAAGCAAATAGAGCGACGATTATTTTATCTTGTTTGGACGAACATCTTAATAGTATTTTTCTAAAATTTTACTTTTAATTTATATATATGAACTAATTTGGCATTAATTTATGAAAAAAATATTTCATTTTTCTCTTCTTATTTTAGCAAAATTAGGATGAAATATTCCTTTTTCTTTGCATACATTTTTTATGTTCCTTACTCTTTTGTGGTTAATGAATGCTTTTAAGAGTTGATCTCGTTTGTTTTAGCTTTCCTAGAAGATTTTAAGCCCCCTTATAAAGTTTCATTAATAAAAAAAATCAATTATTATGACTTAGAACATTTCATTTGAAAAGAGTTGAATGCCCATGTACGCTTACACCTCCTATTAGACGTGTTAAGTGAAAGAAATGTGTATTCCGAACAAACGTTTGTAATCCAAAATACCATTTTGAACTAAATGTACAACACGCAAAACAAACAATAAAAAAAACACTTCAATTTCTAACTTAAGTCCAACTTGTCTAACGGAATTTTATATGGAGTCAAATTCATTTTGACACCTCTAAATCCAATACACAACAACTTAGAACTAAAGAAACTAAAATTACATGTAAGCTAAAGTATGATAGCAAAAGGTACCAAGATTTAAATCTTGATCCATATCACTAGTATTCTCATTTACAACTCCGTTGGTGCCTATTGCAAATGCATCACCTTGCTGTTCAAACTTGAGTCAAATACAGCCAACCATGTCAGTCATTAATGTCACAATGCAACTGTCACTGCAACTTAAAAACTTTGCATGACATCAAACAACCATCTCAAAGTCCCGACCACTACTCAGTTACCAAGTTACCAAATTTTGTCTAAGATAATTGAATTATACGGTACACCCTAGTTATCACTTAGTTCTTGTGTGTCATGACTCCTCTTCAGCTTCTGCAGAAGCTATTTCTGAATCCAATTTGCTTATTACTTCCTCGCTTACATGCTTAGCCACAGATATCATATCAAGAATGACGCTTGGATCCAGCCCTACACCTCCACGTTTGGTTATACCACAGATGTAACCTTGCCTATTAACTGAGATTGAAACAGCAGAGCTCATTTGTGATTCCTCTTCTGATGTTGCATCCACAATATAGTGCCTCCCAACCTAGAAAGCAAAGATGGTATGAACTTATCATAAATATGATCAATCTAAGTTAAGTAGTGGAAAAATGTGTTCAGCTAACCGGCCCAAACCTACCTAATGAATTACAAAGTTGGTTTCAAATTTTGAGTCAGAATTAGACACAAGTCTTTTCAACCTGAATTAATTCTGGCGCTTAGGGCTTAACTTTGCAAAAAGCCGCCAAAAACTTGAAAAAAGGGGCTTTAACCTTTTTTGAGCTTCATTTAAGACATTTGAATTGAATTCAGGTCTTTGTTTTGTTTGGCCTACTATGGTCAGCAACCAGATTAGGACTGATTGCCCAATTTGTCACCTCTAATTAGGGAAGACAGGATGGCACTTGTATCTTACCTTAGTCAGTGTAACAATGACAGGGACTCCAGAAGTGTCAAACTGCAGAAACTCCTCGTCACTTACGTCAACTTCTGGTTGCTCATCATTTGACGTTCCAGCAGCAACTTGGACTCTTGGAATGCCCGTATTACTCAAAGCAGCCTAAATGAATAATAGATGTTAGCTGCATTGGGGCTTTTCCAGTTAATTCTGAAAATAGGTTTGCTTTATCAACATCTTGGTAAGGAAATCCATCTGGAAAACCGTCATGAAATTGATCGCAAATTTGTTAGGGGTATTATTATAAAGAATAAAGAAAACAGACTGCTAAGATGTTTTCTATAGTAGATTAATGAAACCAATAGAAAAAAGTTTTGGGCAAAACATTTTTAACAACTGCTATGATAAGAAGGTTAAACACCCCAAAGTCAATATCATGTCTGTAACATCAATTGCTAAGTTATGATAAGGGAACAAGAAAACTTAAGACTAAACATCGGTGAACATTGACATCGTAATTAGAGGATGATCTCTGAAATGCTAATTAGTTTAGCTAGAAATCCATCATGATCATCTTTTCAAGCATTTCTAGTAATCTATTCATGTTTTACCTTAATGGCAGCACCTAGAGCATCCAGCAAATTTCCATCTGAACTAACAACAAGCCCATCAATGTAAAGATCCCAACAAATTTTTCCTTCGACAATAATAAGGGACGAGAGGTCAATTCCGGCACCTGAAAGGGGAAAAACAAGAGTCAAGAGCTCAGCAGCTATACTAAAAAGCGGCAAGAACATGGAAAGGAAAGTATATGTTAGTAAGCATAATCACTCTAGGGGAAAATAGACCTGCTCCACTTTTACCACCCAAAAGACAGTGTTGAAGAGCATTTGTCAGTTCTGCCGCTAACTCATCACCCCCTCTACCCTATATACACGCCATAGATATGGAGTACCAAAAAAAAACAGTTATTTCAAGCACTAAAAAGCATTTACAGAACAAAAATGATTAATAGAAAAGCAATAATAACAAACAGTGAAAACACTATTATCGGTGAAAATCTAAAGCTTATTAATCTAATGCACTGTTTAACTAAAGCTTTCAAGGATTTACTTGTTTTGCTATCAATTTTCATGGTACTTTAAGATCAATAACATGAAGAAAACCATAATACATGGATGACTTCACCAAATAAAGAGAAGGAAAACAGCAATAGAATATGCAACCTCAAAAGCAGGCTCTGCAGTTGAACTGCAATCAATATGTATAGAGACTTTTCCTTTGTCAGGTAGAAATAAGCTTGGCCTTCCAAGTTCAGCCTGTACTCGTGTAGCCAATATATAAAGTTTAGTAAAATAACCAATTATGTATTTAAACAAATCGTTTATAGTATCAAACATAATAGTATTACTACTTACAAGTCAAGAAATACAATATCAATCCGAACATTTAATTTTTAACCAACCTTAACACTGGCAATGACATCTGTAGCACCCATTCTGATTCTTGCTGAACCATTTGCCTGCCAGGCAATTAGTTTATCAAATGCACAGATATAAAATTATTTAATGCACATCAGAATACCCTGCCAAATGCCAACTAATTAAAGCATTACCTGGGGAATCACTCCAGTTTCAACAGAGATTGGTCGATATGTCAATCTTTTTCTACCATCACAACGAAGATCTTGAGCAATGCCACCCTGGATAAAATGCTTTTCTCCCAGCGATAAACCCACCATTCGTTCTCCTACAAATGTAACGGTTTTGAGAAACTTTATGACTGTTAGAGATTCCTATCAACTAGAGATAAGATCAATATATAACCTCATCTTATAAGTCGGTTTTATAGAATTGAGTTAGGCTTAAACTCATTTCATAAAATGGTATCAGAATTATTCAAAACTTATCCTAGAAAGATGTCACTATCGAGTTCCCCCTTAGTCCCGAGATGTCCAATCCTAGACATAAGAGAGTGTGTTGAAGAACCCACATCAACTAGAGATAAGGTCAAATTACAATATAAAAGTGAGTGCAAACTTCACCTTATAAGTTAATTTTATAAGGTTGAGTTATACTCAAATTCCATTTTCTTAAGAATAACTTAAAGTACAAAGAAGAAATTGTTTAGTACAGTGACACCTGTTTACATATCATAATTTGGTTATATCTTTAGTCAATGTAGGATTTTCATCACAATCCTTACACTAAGAACTAAACATCTTAAGCGAGAGAGTAGATATTTATAGGCAAGTGGTACAATAAGTTCAACAACCTTTGCTAAGATTGACTTTGATACTATCTTAAAAAAGGGATATAGAACTAACTCAATCCTATAAATTGGCTTACAAGTTGAGGTTTGAATTCATTTATATTATAATTTGGCCGTACTTCAAGTTAATGAGGGATCTCCTATAGTTATCAAACCAAGATAGTAGTATTCCGCATAGTTACAGTTGTATTATTATTAAAGTTAAATCCCTTCTTAATTGAGATTCATAGTATTTATATTATTAAAGTTAAATCCCTTCTTAATTGAGATTAATAGTATTTATGCATATCTAAGCAACATGTTTCACTAGTGATTTTCCCAACCCTCCCTCTTTTGAGTTCTCAAAAAATAGAAAGTCATTAAACTAGAAACAAGGAAACCAATCCTAGCACAAATGTTTGTCACCATTGGCTATTACTTCCACCGATTTCTTAGTGTCCGAAAATGAGAGGAAATTTTCTAAATGCTTTTGAGTGTCTTTTCTATTCAATAGATTTATTTATTTATGATGAGTGATTACAAAGATAATAAATAATAACTACAATTTTCAAAAGAAGAATTCAAACATCATAACCTCCAAAGTTACATTGATCTATGCTAACATTAATTGAGAACTTTGCTCCAAATGCAAAGATGAAGAATCCTTTCATGCATGGGGAGCTTGAGGAAGAAATCTATATGAAGGTCCCACCAAATTATGAAGTTGCTTCCAATTCAGTTAGCAGGTTAACATAAGCTTTATACGGGTTAAAACAATTTCCTCGAACATGGTTTGAGATATTTACTAAGTCCATGACAACTTTAAGATACAAACAGAGCCAAGAGGATCACACTTTACTCATCAAACAGTCATATTCAAAGGCGTAACTCTCTTGTTAATATATGTAGATGACATTGTCATTGGTAATGATTGGAAGGAACAAAAGCTTTTCAGTCAACAACTAGCAAAGGAGTTTGAGATAAAAACTCTCGGGAGTTTGAGTAAAACTTAGCATCCAATCTCACTTTGTATCTCTTAATCAATCCATTTTTGTATACTTCCCTGGATACATCCACTTACATCCAATTGGCTTCTTTCCTTTTTGACAAAGAAGCCAACTTCCATGTTTTGTTCTTCTCTAATGCCTCAATTTTTGTATCCATAGCTTTCATTAGATACATTTTGTATATGGGCTTAGGCCCATCCCTTTGTAATGCTTTGTATGTATATATGTTCCTCAATTGTGATAATTGATATACAAGAGGATTATATTACATAAATGTATACCATTTCTCTCTTCATGGTATCTAGAACCTAACCATTCAAATCGTGTCTTCCCCATGAACTCACCATTTATTGGTGCCAATTTTTCCAAAAATCATGTCTTATTTCGATTTTCAATTACCCTTTTCGTTATATCTTTTTCTTTTTAGATATTTTATCTCCTTTCCTCTATTGTCACCACTGCCATTTGTTGTCGTAGCCAACACCATTTTCGATCGATGACCCCACCACCATCGTCGGCTACCAAGACAAACACAACATTGCTGATCTCATGCCGAACAGAGCTCTAATGCGTCCTCATGCACCTCCCTTTCTCTCGCACAACTCTCCTTTACCCACTAACGACCATAGTGTGTGGTGTCACATCTAGCCGGTTTTGTGACAATGACCATGGACATCAAATGTCCTCTTTCCCGATTCGGTCCCGTTATGATAAGAGATCATTTTGCCTTCCCTCCCTATTGTGGACGTATTTTTCTCTCTCCCAACTCTAGTTCTTCTCTCTCCTCCACTTGTCCATGGAAACTCTGGCTACTAGTTGATCTAAATCTGCTATTTTTGCTAACTATGGTAGTGTCCCACACGCCTTTGACAAGTTAGATGGCAACAATTATGACATCAAACTTTGGCTCAAGGGGCAACATTATGTTGACCATCTTACCCTAACAATGACCTACATTGACGAAAAAGACCGCTCTCGTTGGTCCAATGTTCATGCCAAAGTTTGTAGTTTGCTAAAATTGACTCTTCATCCTTCCCTAAAACAAATATTCCGTGCCCATGAGATATGTGTTGGGGTTTGGGAACTAGCCTGATTGCTATACAATATTGATACTCAACGCCTTTATGGTGTTTGTCAAATCTACTGAGTATCATCACTCTTAGATGTATTGATGACTCCACGATTGAGTACTTAGGCAAAATTCATGGTCTCCTACATGACTTCAACGAACTAGTGCCACTCCTACCTAACCACACTAGCAATGCTAAACGCTCTTTATGTCGATGGCCTTCTATGGGTTTCTTGACAAGTATTCGTCAATTATGATTAAATTTTGGGTTCTCTTATTGTACCCCACTAAACTCTGCTTGGTCCATTTATTGCGTGTTAGGCTGGGTAGCCATTGACACATACCTTCATCCATCGCTCCTAGTGATTCCTCAACTTTGATATCTCAATTTGATTATTATGAAGGTCTCACAAACCGAGTAGAGATTGTCCCAAGGGTGACCATTGCCACAAGCTCGATCATACAATTGATTTATGTTCTGTAATGCATGGCCGCCTCACTTAGTTTGCAATTGTTGTTCAAATTACTACATTTGTGCCCTGTGCTTCTAGTGACACCCCATCTAATATTTTTAGACCTCCGACCAAGGCTATCAAACTTGAGAGTCTATGCAGAATCGTGAGATATCGGTAAACTCGATTTCTAAGAGTCTAGTTCTTAAAAATAATTAACCAAAAATACACATTCATCCATAATATCAGTTTCACAACTATCAAAAACATAATTTCATACAATACATTAACGATAAGATAATATATTAGGCCCATAAACATCTTGTTGAATACTATATTATTTTCCTTTTACAACAATATATACTCTTAAATGAGTGAGAGACAAACAGGTGGATTTTTTGTGCTAGACAAGCAAGGATCCTCAAGATAGTAAAGGTCATTCCCTTCTCTAACACATTTAATTGGCCTACTAAAAAAAACACAATACAAGATAGGTCTTTGTATGTTTTGCTAGGGAAACAACTTTTGATAATGTTGTGGAATTCACCAAATAGGTTCGCTAGAAAACACAAAAACATCTACCACGCAAACACCATAAAACAAATGAGAACAAAAATTGTAAAGGATCAAGAAGGAAGTTAATCAAACATACGAGAATTTAACATAGTTCGATTTAGAGTGTTAATTAACTCGAACCTATATCCATGGCAAACTTCATTAAGAACGAGTTTTCCTCATACGAGTTGTAGATAGAACTTAGCATAGATTACAACTCAATAAATACTCTTTTTATATAGTGATGCTTGCTCAACAACTCTAAGATTTTCAGTCAAATTATAGGTTACATCATGCTTTTCAAAAGGTGCATATCTATACAACTTAGTAGTAACAAACCAGTGAATCATTCCACGTATCACGTAACAAAATCTATATGGAACATGTATTTCGTGCTTCACTCAAGACACAACGAATTGTATGCTCTACAGTAGACACAACTAGTTTATCAAGAAACTTGAGTCTTGGGCACTTTATTAGACAAAACAATCCTTAGTAGTAGAAAAGACTATATCACACGCACTTTACTCAGCTAGATGAGACGGTTTCATCATAATAGTAGACATACTTGCATCATTAGAAGACGATCAGATCTTTCGAATTTCAACCACTTTGGGACATGAAAAACATCTTTTAAGGTTATAAAAGAATTTATTTTAATATTTCCAGTGCTAGCTATAGTCACAAGAATGCCATCTGAAGTGGCAAATTTTTATTGCTCGGTGAAGGAGAATATGTTCAAAAGATTGTGGATGAGGGAGTCATATGGTATGTGGCTCCGGAATCAAGTATCCACAAAGATGGGAAAGGTGTTTCTGAGACATTAAATTCAAATGAAAGCATACCTTAATACACCAATGTATAAGTACCATAATTTTTCATGCTTTTAACCAAATAAAAACATGGGAGTAGAAAACCCTAAACAAAATATTGGATGGTTATGGGGAAACTTATCAAAAAAATCTAACAGTCACTAGCAAAAGGACAAAAAATTCATCGAAAATTCTCCGAAAAAGTTTTTGAATAAGTCACTAGAAAATTTTGATCATTTGTCGGAAAATTCTGACAACTTTAAGAGCCCCATCTAACTTGTTGATGAACAATTCTTTTGTGGAAGCAAAACCCTCCTTCAATTGAGAGCTCTAATACCATGTGAGAAAAATTGAGAAGAAATATTTTCTTATAAGTGTGTGTCTTTTCCACTCAACAAATTGATTTATTTATAACAAAAGGAATTAGAAAGATAATATATAATAACTAACATTTTCAAGAAAACACTTAAATGATCATAGCTTCCTAAAGGCATCTCCACTAGAGGAGTTATATCCAGGGTCATAAGTTTAAAACCTGGATCTTATAAAACTACCCCACTGGAATGAGCTGATATGACAAAATATAAAATCTTAAGTCTTAAATAAGACCCTAGGTTATAAGAATAAAAGATTACTTTTTATCTTAAAAACAACTCTTCTCCCAACAAGTTCAGAAAAAAAAATATTATTCAAGCAGGCTCTTATAAAACCCTTGCCTTAAATATAATGTGACATAGTGAGACCCACAAAATGTAAATTAAGACTTAATGCAATAACCCTTGCAATGGAGATAGCCTAGGGTACATTGATCTATGCCCATGGTTATCAAAATCGCGAGTCAACTCGTAAACTCATCCAAGTTTACGTTCCCACACCTTTCAACTTGGGTAACTTGCAGGTAGAATCATTTTTTAGTAGGCTCGTGTGAACTCGACAAAAACTCAATTAAACTCGTGTAAAATCACGAGTTTAGAGGCAATTCAACGAGCTTGGTTGGACATTAGAAATTAGCCAACAACAACACTAGATTTGTTTGTTTCTAGGTCACAATATATGCAAAAAGAAGCTACTGAACAATTTCTTTGTTCACTAGTTCTCTCATGCAAGTTTCTCTTTGTTTAGGGTGTAGAAGTGTTTTCCTGTCGCACCAACCAACAGATCTCTCTTGGTGTCTTATTCACTCCTCTCTAGTTTGTGTTTTTTATTCTCCTCCACACTTTGCCATCTCACTACTCCCATTTCCTTTCTTTGCTCCAGTTTTAGGGCCGACACTACAACATATTAGCGTTTTAGCTTTTTCATTTATACTCCCTTACTATGTTGGACTATTAGGCCTCCCTCTTATTGATAATAATAATAATATTACAGTAAAAAATATAAAAAATTATTTAATCATATAATATTAAATTATGTTATTTGTAGGTATTTTAATATTTTTTTATAAGATTTAAACTCTTACGAGTTTAATATTCAAGTTTACGATCCAAAATTATGAAGCTCCCATGAATTATGTAAACTCTCAAGTTTGACAACCTTGTCTATGCCAACATTAACTGAACTACTTGGAGAGATAATAAACATTAAATGCTCCGATTTCCACACACAAACATGTTGAAGAGTGCATCAATTGTCCCATGATTTAGGTCATGTGAGCTAAGTCACAATAGAGACACATGGGTTGTATGCTCTTAAGTAAAAAGAATTGTGCCCTAACCACCAACTGTACCTTTTGGCCTAGTAGTAGGTGCTCGATCCAACAAGACACAGTCCCTTCCTATACACAAGTGAGTAAAAGATAAAGTTTTATGTTCTAACAGCTACTTTCTAACCCAAGAATTAGAGTTACTAGCCAAAACACATAATTGGTCTCCAACCACAAATTAAAATAATAATTTAGAGGGGAAAGAGAAAGAAATAGAAATACAAAACAAGAAATCGGGGAAGAGAGAAGAAAACAAAATAGAGATATTGAGGGGAAAAAAAAGAGAGAAACACAAATATCAAAGAATTCTGTAGTGCCCTTCTATTATTATCATTCAGTCTTAGTCTACATTCAGTATGTCTAAAATACAGAGAGTCTTGTATTATAATTGGCAGATATCGAACAACTATTAACTAAAAGTAGGACTAACTAACTAACACTCTTTAATTTTTTATGTTTACACATCACATAACCAATCAAATAGGTCCCAAATCAAATTACCAAACAGATCCAATAACAAGGGACTTAAGTTTTGAGGAGCACTAGTACGTCACATTACAAACATCCAATAATACAGAATAAACTACTTATAAAGCCTGATTTTTCTTCTAAGCTTTAAATGCCTAAAACCAATCATCATAATATTTACAAAGCATTTAAATACGGCAATGGCTTCTCTAAGTAACCTCAAGAAAAAAATGAGGTGTTAGCCAAACTACAGCAGATACAAAAAGTGAAAGAGAAGCCACCTTAAAAAAACCATAGCTAATAACAGCAAATATAAGCATTAAAAACACAAGGTTATAGTCACAAGAATCCAAATTAACAAAAAAATATATAACATTTAGCATGCATTCCACAACATCAAACACTATAATTAAGCCAAATAACTGACATGTTAATGAATAAAACACATTTCACTTTGACTAAAACAGTCTAAGTGTCTAATAAGTATGTAATGCCAGAGCTGAAAACATCATATAACAAAATGAGTTCATCAGGAGCTATGATAATAAATCCAGCACACAGATAATCCTAAAGTAATGGACCAACAAGGCAATGCAAAGGGAAATATCCCAAAAGCTAATAAGCTGAACAATCAAACACTTTCTGGTTTTATATCTAATGGTGTGATCTTAACATCAAACATGACAGTAGGATTCGGCACCTCAGGTTAGTCGAAAGCACTGCCCCTTCTGTCAAACACATGTCTCAGGTACTTTCTAGTTCACGTACCTATCTAACTAGCTCAAATAGCCAAAATACTTCAGAAAGTAACTAGTTGAAGAGCTTTGAAACAGCTATTTAGCTGAATATGGTGATTATTCCTTTATTGAACATGTTGCAATATCTGCAGCTGTAACGAACTTAGGGCCTAAGGTTTGATTTAATCCCTATATGATACAAGCTCTAAAAAGAAAATTAAATATCTACAAACACTGAGAACCACCACACCATGCATGAACTTTCCATCTTCAGGTAAGAGTAATTGACAATATGTTTACCTAAAATTATATGAATTAAGAAAAACCCAGATGATGGAAGATTGAAAATGGGAACTTAATTAACGAAGCAAGTAAATACCTGAAGGGTCGTATAAACATGAGAAAAAGAAACCAACCAAAGGAAGTGGCAATAGAGTTGAGGAAGCTCTTACCTTTCGTATTGAAATATGAAAAGTTGGTTAGAAAAGCGAAACAGGAAAGTGAGGCGCGCCAAGGTCACAACCAGTGCAGCTTTGCCCTTGGCACGGTAATCACGCATCTCTATTCAGTAGGGTAAGAAGCAGCATCTTTTGGTTTTTTTTTTTTTTTTTTGTACGAAGACCCCTATTTTTTTATATGTTTATTTTTATTTTTCTTAAATTGCAACTTTGATTGAAACTATTTTGTAAAAAAAATAAATAAATAACTTATTTGTCAAATTAAGAACATATTAGAATTCGGTATACAATTGTCATATTTTGAAATTATTTTATTTTTCTTAAATGTTCAATCAATAGAGTTAAATTTTATTTATAAAAAATAATCATATATATTATATTTAGGAAAAATTATAAAATATGTTTATAAATACATCATATTATTTATTTTAAGGAAAGTAATTTAAAAATAATAAATTTAAATTATACTTTTTATATTTTGATTCAATTTTAATTCTAAAAAATTTATTATTTACATAAAATGTGTGTATGTGTGTATATATATATATATATATATACTATTTTTTTATTAAAATTTTAAATAAATAATTAAATTTAACTTCTATCAATAATAAAGAAGTAAATATTTAATATAATTGAAAATCACTTAAAAAGAAAGAATAATTTAATTTTTAAAAGGATGAATTGAATTATGAATAATTCATCATAAAATATTTTTAAAACGTGAGAAAGTATTAATTTATTGACATGGTATACTATAAATACCTACATACTTTATTACGTGTATGAAATTCAATTTTATCCCATGATTTATAACAGAGCAAGATTGTTATAAAATTGATTGTCTTAGCCCAACATTGAGTTATTTGGACTACATTAACATCGGTATCTTAACAGAGTTGTTTTGTGACTTTTTTTTTTATGATATTTATGATATTCGTAATTCATGGCCTATATGACCTTTTGCCAAAGATTATTGAAGGTAGAAGTGTGTCAAATAACTTTTTTTAGTGATAACACATTAACATTGCACAAATCATGAGAACCATCAACGATTCAACTTGTTCAGACATAATTACCAAAGTTAAGAAAAAAATAATAATTTGATGGAAAATCAACAAGGTTATGAAATGAGTTTGATTATAATATTGTCATAATTGATGTTATTCACTTACAAAATTATATTACGAGAAAGTAAATGGTTTGATAGTAGTTGTTTATATTCAGAAGGTTTAATCAATATACAAAAGACTAGACTGACCCTGAGTTATGTTTACACATAAAGTGATTAAATTAATTATGAGTGACTTGTCTTGTTTAAGAAAAATTACTTATGTACAATCTTCTATAGTTCACCATGAATATTAAATAATCACTAGTAAAAAAAATACATTTCACGGCAGAATATCATCGCGGTTAAGAGGAAATCGTAATTAAAAACAATACGGTTGCATTTATGAAATTAAGTGTAACCATACCACCGCAGTTGTCCACAACAACCATAATTATATTAATGTTGCAGGAGATATCACCACGGTTGGAGCGAGAACCGTGATGGTAAGGCACACAAATATTTAAAATTGAAAAATTACAGGGAGATACCATGCGGTTGTTTAAACAACTGCGTTGGTATCTGCAAAATAATTTTTAAATTATTTTGCAAGAAGATATAAGGGCAGTTGTTTAAACAATCGCGGTTGTATGTGGGATACGAACGCGGTTCCCACTAACAACCGTGCTCATATCCCCTATTTTAGGTTATCTGCACACGAAACACTCTCGTTCTCTCTCTCTCTCACGCTCGTCTTCCCTCTCTCTCGCACAACCTCACTCTAGCCTCTCACCGTTGTCCCTGGCCATTTCTCGTCGTCGCCCGTCGCCGCCATCTCTTGTAGCATCCCTTTCTTTTTCTTCTGCTTCGGCCACCACCCCCACCACCACTAAGAAGCGTCTTTGAGCACGTTCGACGCTTCTCAACACTTCTGTTTCTCCACATTCTTCATTCGAGGTTCGTTATTCTTCATTGCCATTTTTTTATTCATTCCTCTCTAAGAAGTTCGTTGTTCTTGATTTGTAGGGTTTATATAGCTTGGTCCCAGAATTTTGTTCTTCCAGCTGTGACAGAAGAAGCTAGAGTATGGCTCTCTGTTGATAGGCCTGAAGAGGGCGGAGGCTGATGAGGAGACGGTGAGGGCCAGCATGGTGTCGTCCACCTTTGGCGCCCTGGAACGGCCCGGGAGGAGGCGCGACGAAGAGCTAGGGTTTTTACTACAACCACCGGTTATATATCTTTTTATTTTGCTATTTTTGTTCATTTTGTACCGCGGTTCTTAAGAACCGCAGTGGTATGTTACACTTTCCATATCGGTTATATAACTGCGGTGGTAGCTTCAATACTTTTTATCATTGTTAGATCTATCGCAGTTCTAGAGCCGCGGTTGTAAATCTTGTAGAACCGCGGTTAAATGGGTTTTTTCTACTAGTGAATGCTCATATTTTATACAAAGGGAGTAAAACATAACTATAACATCGGATTAATTTTTATATAAAATCCATATATATTTGGTAAATACCTTGAATAAATAAACACATTAACGTATTAATATGTTTTTATTAAAAAATTAATTTTAAGTCAAAATATGCTTATAATAAAAATAATTGATTCAAATTAATTAAGAAACATGGAGAATGTTGGTCTCATGCATGAATGATGTACATTATAGTTTACCTAATGTTACTAAATTGTGTTGGACGTCGGTTGGGTCAATAGCCACTAGACTTAATCGCATCTAACATTAGGTGAAGTGTGCGGGACACGAATGTCAATGACGTGACACTATTTTATCTATTTAAGGAGGTCTCTATAGAGTTAAACATTTTGTCTTGAAAAAAAAAATGTAGACATTATAGGTTCTGAGGAGTTCTCTTTTCTTCTCTTCATGTACTCATATTCCTCCATTGTTTTTTCTTTTTATTTTGATTTCTTCATGGAAATAAGGATCTAAATTCATCTTGTTGGGATTAGATTACTGAGTTGAACTCTCATGTAATTAATATTGGTTTTAATTTAAATGTTTTTTCATTCAATGTTAGTATTTTGTTTATATGCTTAATGTTCTAGAACTGAATCAAAATACCTAATGAAATCTTGTCTCTAGGAATAGAACGTGATTTATTTGTTGTCTTCAACCCTTGTGGGTAAAGCAAGTCTTATTTATTAATTGCTTAAGGAATTGACTTTTAATAAGTAAGGTTAGGCTCATTTAAGTAAGAAATTAGAGTTTGAGTATTCTAGTAGATTAACATTAACATTAGTCTAGAAAGAACGTGAGTGATTACATGGATGAGAGTAAGGTTTGGTGAAGTCTAATCCTAACAATAGCATTCCATATCACTTCTACTCTTTTTCGCTTTTCAATTGCTCGATGAAAATACCCAAAAATAATTTAATTATTTTGCACAATTTATTTCTCATTTATCAATTTAAATAATGGAAATAATTTGTAGTCTAAATTAGTTTTCAATTACATTTATTGTTGTGTATTGCATAAGTCTTTTGAGACAAAATAATATATTTATCACTTGCTACATGTGCAACTCGTGCACTTGGAATTGAACACTAAGTACTAATACTTACTTTATACCTGATAAAGTTAAATTATATGATTTTTTTGGGCTTATTTTCTATTCTTTCTAAGCTTAGAACCTGCTAAATCTCATGTTTTTATAAAATAGTTTTTTCTTTTATAATTGATTTGTTACTTGAGTTTTTATATCAAATTTTACTCTAAATCCCATTAGTTTTGTCAAATAAATGAACATAAAGCATTTAGGTCAAGAAGAGTAAGATTGGAATCCATAAAGAGCAAATAAGGGTAAAATAGGAATGGTGATGCTAAAAGTTGGGCCGAAATCAAGAAAGTTGAGTCTAGCTCAAGAAAGTTTAGTCGGGCTCAAGAAAAGTTGAGTCGTGCACTTGCCATTGAATTGCAACAAAATCCAATTGTGCCCAGCGTCACTTTTCTAGATCGGGCACGAGCACCGAAAAACATATTCTATTTAAGAAACCTTTTGTATTAAGGTTTGTATCTTCGGTCAGAGATCATAAAAAGTCAGACTTGGAGGCATCTTAGGGTTTTTGGGTTTAAACAACCCTCTTCTGTTGTTTTTATGGGTTGTTTGGTCATCTTATGACTATAAGTAGTTAAACCCAATATTATTGGGGTTAGATGTAATTAGACAGAAATCTCATGTAATCGGTTTGGTTTTACTTATGTCTTATTATAAATGTTTTTCCTTCAATATAACAATATTTTAATTCCACACATAGTGCTTTTTGTGTTGATTCATAACTCGATTATTGATTTTTGAGAGTATTGAAAAATATCTCGTGCATCTAGACCAGAATTAAATTATCGAATGAAAGTTCTTTGAAAATCAAGTTAAGGTTGAGGTCAAGAGGGGGCATGAATTGAACTTTCAAAAATTTTCACAAAAGATGGAAAGTGTTAAACTTAGAATGAAAGTTCTTAGAAAAACAAGTTAAGGTTGATTTCAAGAGGGGATGTGAATTGAACTTTCAAAAATTTTCGCAAAACTTATAATGAAAGTTCTTTATTGAAACTACCAAAACATGTTATTAAGAAGTGCACAACAAAAGATCAATAAATTCCATATCAGAATCAAACAATTGAAATAACTCACAAAACTGAAAACAATAATAACCAGTTTACAGTAACACAGATGCAGTCAATTGTGTACAGTGCACAAACTCAAAACAGTTCAAAAAGAATCAATAAATAGTAAAAACAATTTACTGAAGTCAAAGTTTAAACCAGTTGGATCAAGAACGAGTAACAACACCAGATTTAAAAGCAGAAGCAATTAGTTAATTAAAATCGTAATTCAGAACTGTCCATAAATGATCAGATAAACAATATTACCAGTTAACTGAAGATCAATCAAACAACAAGACAATCCAAATTAATAGAAGTAACAAGAAACAACAATTGATACAAGAAAACAAGTTTCCAGAAACTTAATCAATTAAACAGTGATTACAGATAACAGGAAGCACTCAAAAAGAATTAAGAACTGATACAGTCAATTATACTAATGTAATAACAGTTCCAGAAAACACAAAGTAACATGCTCTTTATTTTCTCTTAGAGCAACTCCACGCTCAAGAACTTAGGACTTATAACGGCTTTTTTGTTGTGTCTTCGATAGTAATCGTCAATACTCTCTTAGTTTCCAACAAACCATCTCTCCAGATAGTACGTTTCATTGTTGTCCTCAGAACTTGCTCGCTTGATAAGAGCCCTTTTTGTTATTTTTTCGGGATTTGAAGATGAGGCCATATTTTAAAGAGAAGGTATGAAGATGGAAACTTTCTTTGGATACAGAACGAGCTAGTATGCAAGGTGTTGTAATGTAGTGTGATTTTGAATCTAGAATATACACAAACAAACGCAGTGCATAACCATTGATTAACAACACGAAATCAAAAGCAACTCTGCAGTTTGTTGAGATTTTGCAAATAGTAGATTGAGTAGAAATTACTTAGCTTAAGAGAATCTGTCAGCAGCTTTTTGATTGTTGACTTTCAATGAGTTGATGACAAGTGGCGCTGCATGTTTTCTACCTCTTCACATGCAAAGTTCGTGCATTTAACGTCTTGGCTTATTCAACTTTGCTTCTTTCACTAGTTCAGTGGTAGCAGAAGCAACTACTTCCTAACATACAAGTTGTGCATAGCTTAATTAATTGTACAAAATTGCTTCAGGACCAATTTTCAATCTCACACATGTCAACATATTGAACAGTAATGATCAGTGCTTAAATTTTCACTCAGATATAATGTGACTGGTTGAAGTTTTATTTAATTGAAACATATAATAGAATCAATAAACCTTGACTGATTTAATTCATGTATTTAAAATCAATTATGCCCAATTCATTTCTCAGGAAATTAAATCTATCTTTATTAAGGGGCTTATTGAATAAATCAACAAGTTGTTTCTCAGAACTAACAAATTGCATTACACAATCACCATTATTTACATGGTCTCATATAAAATAGTGTCGTATTTCAATGCGTTTAGTTCTGGAATGTTGTACAAGATTCTTTGTTAAATTTATTACATTGGTATTATGACACAGTAATGGAATTTTAGTAATTTTTAGAATGAAATCATGTAGTTGTTGTTTGATCCATAAGCTTTGAGAACAGCAGCTTCCAACAACTATGTATTTCGCTTCTACTGTTGATAGAGCCACATACACTTTCTTACTATGTCAAGCTATTAAACTAGATCCTAGTAAATGGCAGGTTCCACTTGTACTCTTTCTAACAAGTTTACAACCTACAAAATCTTAGTCATAATAACCTATTAAATTTAAAGATACTTCACTAAGATACCATAAACCAACTTCTATAGTCCCTTTCAAATTTTCAGAATTCTCTTTGCTACCATGAAGTGTGATTCCTTGGGGTTTGCTTGATATCTTGCGCAAAGAAACACACTGAACATTATATACGGTTTACTTGCAGTAAGATAGAGAAGTGATCCAATTAGTCCTCTATATTTAGTTTGGTCAACATTAGCTCCTTTCTCATCAATATCCAAATAGCATCCAATAGCAATAGGTGTAGTGGCCTCCTTGCAATTTTCCATATCAAATTTCTTCAACAGTTCTTTGTAGTATTTGGATTGACTAAGCAAAGTTCCATGCTGGAATTGCTTGATTTGCAAGCCTAGGAAATGGTTGAGTTCTCCCTGCATTGCTTTAACAAATTGCTCACACAAACTTTTATTAGTTGATCCATGTATAATGTCATCAACATAAACTTGAACAAGAATAATATCATTCCATACTTTCTTAATGAATAAAGTCTTATCTGTTTTCCCTCTCTCATAGCCTTGAGAAAGCAAGAAATTACTCAACCTCTCGTACCACTGCCTAGGTGTTTGCTTCAAACCTTATAAGGCTTTCTTGAGTTTGAAGACATGATCTAGATACTTGTGGTCTTCAAATTTAGGAGATTGACTCACATAGACTTCTTCATCAATGTATCCATTAAGGAAAGCACTCTTGACATCCATTTGATGTAGTTTGAAATTGTTCATGCAAGCATAAGCCAAAAGTAGTCTCACAGCCTCCAGTCTAGCTACTGGTGCATAAGTCTCTCCAAAGTCAATGCCCTCTTCTTGGTTGTAACCTTTTGCAACCAGTCGAGCTTTATTCCTCACAATGACACCTTGTTCATCTAATTTGTTCTTGAATACCCATTTGGTTCCAATAACATTCATCTGCTTCAATCTGGGAACAAGTGTCCAAACTTCATTCCTTGTGAATTGATTTAGTTCTTCATGAATTGCATTGATCCAGTTGTTGTCCTCTAGTGCATCAACTACAGATTTGGGCTCCACTTGTGATACAAAAGTCATGTGCTCACAAAAATGATTCAAGGATCTTCTAGTTTATACCCTTTTCTGAACTTGACCAATGACATTGTCCATTGAAAGATTTCTGGGTACTCTCCACTCTTTTCACAGTCCAAAATTAATTATCTCTACACCAGCTCCAGATTCAATCGATTGAATTTCTGGTTCAATTGATTGTTTTCTGGCAGTTGACTAACTTTCTTTGGTTTATTCTGCAGTTCAATATCAACTTGTTGTCCAATAGGAACCTCATCATCTACACCTGTCTTAATACTTTCCTGCATGTTCTGGTTAGTTTCATCAAATTCAATATGTATGGATTCCTCAACTACCATGGTTCTCCTATTGTATGCTTTATATGCATGACCATGCAAGAGTAGCCAAGGAATATACCTTCATCAACTTTTAAATCAAATTTGCCCAAGTTATCCTTTTCATTGTTTAAAATAAAACATTTGCATCCAAAAACTTTTAAATGAGAAATATTGGGTTTTCTACCTTTAAATAACCCATAGGGAGTTTTCTTTAAGATTGGTCTTGTGAGCACCCTATTGAGAACATAACAAGTTGTACTCATTGCATCCGTCCAAAAGTATTTTGGTAAATCTGTTTCATTCAAGAGAGTCCTTGCTAGTTCCTCCAAAGACATGTTCATCCTCTCTACTACTCCATTCTGTTGTGGAGTCCTTGGTGCTAAAAAGTTGTGCTTGATTCCAAATTTCTTATAAAATTTGTCAAATCTCTCATTCTGGAACTCTCCCCCATGATCTGACTTAATGACAGAAATACCACAATTCCTCTTATTCTAAATAACTTTGGCAAGTCTCTTAAAAGCATGATAGGCTTCATCCTTCGTGGAAATGAATAGAGTCCAAGTAAAACAAGAATAATCATCTACTACTATAAGACCATAGTAATTACCTCCTAGGCTCATAGTTCTTGAGGGACCAAACAAATCTATGTGAAGAAGCTCAAGAGGTCTTGATGTAGAAACCACATTTAACTGTTTGAAAGAACTTTTAGTTTGTTTACCCTTTTAACATGTTTCACATAATTTGTCCCTTTCAAACTTGAGCTTAGGCAAGCCAATTACTAGTTCTTTTTATGCAAGCTTATTGAGATGATGCATATGAATATGAGCTAACCGCCCATGCCACAACCAAGTCTCATCATTTCTAGACAGTAACCAGTTCATATTAGATGTAATGTAGGAAACATTGAGCATGTATACATTGTTTACCCGTTTACCTACTAGCACTGTCTCACTAGTTTTTGAATCTGCTATTAGGCAAAGGTCTGACTCAAATGTGATCTTGTACCCTTTGTCGCACAGTTGGCTTATACTGAGTAGGATGTGCTTCAAGCCATCCATTAAAAGTACATCTTTAATGGTCACATCATCATCTCCTCCAATGTCACCAACACCAAGTATTCTCCCTTGGTTGTTGTCTCCATAGGTGACAAATCTATCTGGTTTCCACTTCAGATTAATCAATTGAAAAGCATCTCCAGTCATGTGTTTAGAGCATCCACTGTCTAGATACCACAACTGCTTCTTAGATGCCAAACATACCTACAAAACAGATTAAGTTTGAGGAATTGGTACCCCGCTATACTTGGGTCCACAAGTGTTACTGATCCTTTTAGGCACCCATCTAACCAGCCCCTCAGGTACATCAAATTTCCTAACTTTACAATTCCTAGCAGAATGACCTTTTTCTCAAACAATAAAAGCAAGTCATGAAAGGTGAAAACTGTTGCTCATTAGCTTTAAAGAAACTGTTGAATTTCTTTTGCTTTCCTTAAAAACCACATTGATATCCAATGTTAGCCTTTTTAAAAACACACTTTTGAGAACCCAAAATTGCATTGAGATTTGCAGTTCCCATGAAAAGTTTATATGCAATAGTAATCAAATAGTTAACTTTCTTTTGAAGAACATCATACTTTTCACAATTAATTGGCTTGCTATAATCAAAGTCACTGAAAGCTTTGTAAATTATTTCAAGATGATCAAAATCAATTTTTAATTTTAAAAGCTCATCTTCCAACTCTTTGACTCTACTTTCCAACCAATTGTTTAACCCTTTCAATCGATTGTTGGATAAAGCCAATCTATTTGCTGCTTCATGGATTTCTAAGGAAGACTAAAGAAGTGAAATGTAATTTTCACTATTAAAAGAGGTGTTGGAATTCATACTACCCACCTCAAAATTCTTTCCCGCCATAAGACACAAATTTACTCCAACATCCTCGTGTGAAGAGCTGTTGGAAGAAGTAGCATTGTCTTCCCAAGCTATATACACTTTTCTGCCTTTCCCAGATTTGTTGCTCTTCTTCTCATGTGCCTTTTCTTTGTTCATTAGGCTTGGACAATCAACTTTCATGTATCCCTATTTACCACAACCAAAACAGGTAAATTTAGTAGAACAATTATCAGATTTCTTATTATACCTCTTGCTTTGTTGGTTTTCATTTTACTTTTCATCTTGATAAACTTCTGGAATCTCCTTGTCAACAGATTGAGATTTTTAGTATCACTACACTCATCATAGCTTTCCTCACTAGATTCAACATCTACAACCTTTGTCTTAAATGCTAGGCTCCTGGACTTCTTCTTTACAGTCTCCATTTCCTTCAGCCTAGTCATCTCCAAATCGTGCTCTCTTAATTTGCCAAAGAGTGTGGCAGTAGTGAGTGTTGTCAAATCTCTAGTCTTTGATATAGCAATCACTTTAGGTTGCCAGCTCTTATCCAGACACTTTAGGATCTTGATATTCAGCTCCTCCTTGTCAAACTGCTTTCCTAGTCCAATCAAGTGGTTGACAATGTGAGTGAACCGCTTTTTTACTTCAGCAATGGTCTCCCCTTGTTGCATCCTAAACAATTCATATTCCTGGATCAGTGCATGCTTTCTGGCTCTCTTTACATTAGTAGTTCCCTCATGTGTAACTTCAAGTATCTCTCACATTTCTTTATCCAAACTGCACTAAGATACTCTGAAAAATTCATCAAGGTTCAAGGCAGAGGTTATTATATTTTTCGCAACACAATCATATTGCATTCTCTTATTCTTTGCATCAGTCAACTCATCATAAGATTTCTCAGTAGGCACACCATCCACAACAGACATACGAATATAAGGACTATTTACTAGCATTCTAACTACCACGATCAATGGATTCAATGAAGATTTTCATTCTAACTTTTCAAAACTGGTAGTTCACCCTATAAAACATAGGTGGCCTGTGTATAGAGACTCCCTCAGTGAAAGATAGTTTATTCTCAGCCGTGGATAGAAAAAACTTGACTAGGATTCAAGTCCTAGCTCTAATGCTAAATGAAAAACAAGTTAAGGCTAAGTTCAAAAAGGGGGGTGAATTGAACTTTCAAAAGTTTTTGCAAAAAGATGGAAAGTATTAAACTTCGAATGAAAGTTCTTTATTAAAACTACTGAAAAATGTTATTAAGAAGTGCATACCAAAAGATCAATAAATTCTATATAAGAATCAAACAATTGAAATAACTCATAGAACTGAAAACAAAAATAAGCAATTTACAATGGCGCAGATGCCAATTGAGTACAGTGTACAAACTCAAAACACTTTAGAAAGAATCAATAAACAGTAAAAACACTGAAGTCAAAGTTTAAATCAGTTGGATCAAGAACCAATAAAAACACTAGATTTAAAAGCGAAAGCAATTAGTTGATTAAAATCGTAATTCATAACTGCCTAGAAATGATCATATAAACAATATTACCAGTTAACTGAAGATCAATCAAACAACAAGACAATCCAGATTAATAGAAGTAACAAGAAACAACAACTGATACAAGAAAACAAGTTTCCAGAAACTTAATCAATTGAATAGTGATTACAGATAATAGGAAACACTAAAAAAGAATTAAGAACTGATACAGTCAATTATACTGATGTAATAACAGTTCCAGAAAACACAAAGTAACACCAGCAGAATGATTAATCTATTACACGCGATGAATAATTAATTGAGCAAGCGACATGAAATATGATAAAGCGTTCAAGAAGAGAAAAAGAGAGATCAAGAACACCAATATTTATACTGGTTCACTCTTTCTCAAGGGCTACATCCCGTCCTTTGCCAAACTAGCAAAGAGTTTCATTAAAATGATCAACAAGATCAGTTCACAATAATATAAACACCTTACTCCCCGCAAGATACCACTGCTCCCAGTAGTAAATAACTTGTTGCACCCCACAGCAGTTCAAAACAATGCAGTAACCTACTGCTCTAACCAAATTACAAGACCCTATATAATCTGGCTATCAAAACCACAATCACAAATTACAAAACCTGTGTAACTTGCAATCACAAAACTCGCAACACAAGAATTATCAAGAATATTACAAACACGGCAGTCCTTCTACACAACAAATTACAAAATGTATTTAGAACAGTGTAGAAGACTTAGCTCTGGTGCAAAACCACTATTGCACGAAACCTCAGTCAATGCAATGCGCCAAGATTAAAGTCCTTGAGGTATTTCTTGAAGACAATTGAATGTGAAAATATTCTCAAAGTGAAAGCACATTTTTCTCTCTTTGAAAAAGCCCAAGTGTTCACTCAGAAAAATTAGAAATGTATTTTGTATCAAAAGTTATGTCACAATTCGCGCTCACCCTTTTTATAGACAAACTGGTTTTTAAATCTGTCAAAAACTCAATCGATTGTATCAATCATTCAATCGATTGATTATTTTGTGACTTATAAGAAAATCCAGTAAGTTGATTTTCGAAAAATAGTTTACTGATTTACTCTTTAAAAATATGTTTTTCAAAATCTATTACACCTCATTTTAGAACCTCTTAATAATTTGTTAAGCAAAATAAATTTTGGAGCCTACTTTGAGTGATATCTCAAGCAACTCATGGTTTTAGACCAAAACCACACTCTCACACACACCCAACCTAAGTCTTAGACCAAAACTCCATCAAGCTCCATGATGGCTTCAAGCAATCCACTTTGCAAACTTTGATCCATGTAGACTTCGTCATATTGTTGGCTTCATCAAATCACTTAGCAACATTGGTGCTAACATTCTTGTCTAGGAACAAAGTGTGATCAATTATTGTCTTAAGACCCTTGTGCAAATGTAAGATTCATTTATATAATTGATTAAGGAATTGACGATTAATAGATAATCTTTGGCTCATCTGTTAAGGAATTGAGGTTGAGTATTATTGTGGGTTGACCTTGATTGTTGATTGAAAAGAAGAAAATTGTTTTCATACATGAGAGTGAGGTTTGTTGAAATCTAATCCTGACAATTTCATTCTACTCATCTTTTACCCTTTTTATGTATTCTAAGTTTTGGTATAAAAACCCTAAAAGTGTTTACTATTATGGGTTATTTCTTGAGTCTAAATTTATTATAATCATTTAAATTATTGTGTATTACACAAATCTTTTGGGAAAGAACGATACTTATTACTTGCTAGATTTGTGAGTGGTGCACTTGTCATTATTAGGAAAAATAAGCTAACAATACCCTTTATTAAAATCTTTGCTTCAAAAAGTTCATTGTGTGATCACTTGTATTTTGCTTCTTAGTTGTGCCTAAACTTGTAGGTTGATCTTGTTCCTTTTTCTATATTTTCTCTAGTGTATTTAATCTTGACTAAGGTTGTCAAGAGTGTTGCTTGTGATATGATTTCAAAAGTGGTGGTAGGAGATCTTATATTGTAGGGTTCAAGATCTTATTATATGTATTGTATTTTCTTGTTTTCTCTAGGGATTCTTGTAAAACTTGAAAATATGGTGATTTATTCTAATCAAAGTGATTAGGCAATTGAATATAGCTCTTACGATAGAGTACACCATTGTTAATCTTGGTGTATCTTTATTTATCTCTTTTTGGTTCACTTTACTTATTATATTACATATTATATCTGTCATGTATCTTGTATTTTTTTAAAATATCTTTGAATTGAGCTGCATTTAACTTTATCAATCAATTCAATAATCATTTATCATCCTGTTTCGAAAATTAATGATAGTTCAATTCACCCCCTCTTAAACCCAGCTTATAATAATTCTAACAAAAAGTTACTCAATAATTTAAGATCAATTTCTAATGAGAAATTACCAGTGGTAAGTGATCAAGACATTGACAATGATTGAATTAATTTGCTTAATTAAAATAATCAACAATTAACCTTGCATCTAAGTCTTAGAACAAGTAGAGTTATCACATTTAACAAACTTTTGTCTTTGAATTACAAGTATATGATTCTCGACTTTGTAATTCTAGATTTTTCTTCCATGTGTTTTTGAACTCCAAACTTAAACACAACATTAAAATATTGTTTAAACAAATATTTGAACATTTAATTCCAGTGTTTGAAGTCAATCAATCCATCTAACCACAAGTAATTTCATACTAAAAAACATTCAAAGCTTGTTGTATTGGAAGCAACTTCTTCAAGTATGATAAGGTAATTACGATCTTACCTTACAACATATGCTCAAGTAAAGAGACTAAGAAGAAAAGAATTTAACAAGACATATAACTTTAAATAAAATAGGTAAACTACACCATATACAATCATAATAAATAAACAACACTAATTTTAAACAAATTAAACATGCTTCATTAAAAGAATATCATTAATTGATAAAGATTAACCTGGATTTTATGAACAAATACATAAACCAATGAGTAACAAACCTATTAATAGAGACTAAAGCTAACAATAAAATTGAAACAACAATGGAATTAATAATAGAAAATAGCAGTGGAATTCAAGCACAACAAAACAGATATACAAAATTCATATGAACTTTCAAATCACTCAATCCTTCATACAGTTTCATGGATTAAACCTTACTCTAGTAACCAAATGATAGAGTTCATGTATGTATTGGAAGCTTATAACATCTAGAAGAATAATCATATTCAAATTCAAGTATGAATCTCATCTTCACTTCTTATTGTGAAAGTAATGTCACCAGCAACTTGAATTAAGGATGTTAGTTAATGTAGAATATCAAGACAAGAATAATAACATAAAAAATAAATAGAAAACAACTAGGAATGGAATTTAAAAACATGTGGCCAAATAAAAATTGAGAGATAAGCATATCAACACATGCACCAAATAGAATAGAAATTTAAAGACAAAATAGAAATAGGAAAAGGTGAAGAATACTTAAAAGATGGAATAGACATTGTGTGTCACTTGAAGTTTAAGAGACATCTTCATCTTTGAAATAAGATCCAAGAAAAAATAACTAGTTAACTTGTAAAAGGTCAAGATAAAACTACAAACAATGCATCACTCTCACAAGTGTCTAACAAATTCTTTAATTCTCATATTTTCCAAAACTGAAGTACAAAGTTATGCAATGGTTATATAGGTGTGTCATAAGAAATTGCTAGTTCCTAATGATATTGAAATGCTTGCAATATGAAATAATGTAAATTCTAATTCTAAATTCTAATTCTAAAATAATTCAAGCTTGTTGCAAAAAAAGAAATCACAAAAAAGGAAAATTCAAATTTCCTTTGTAATAATTTCTCTTTGGCTAAAAATAGTAGGTGTCTTCCTTGCCATGCACATGTTTTATTACCTTCATATGAACATGCTCTCGATGCCTCTTTTAACACATCTCTTGGCCAAAGTTTATAGTTAAATGCGAGTTTCAACGATACACCTTGCCTCCTTTCTTCTTGTACATTTTTGCTTGTATTTGGCCACTCTAGATGTTCTCCATTTGGGATTGAGAAAAGTCCAACTAAGACCCATTACATTACTATTTACACCTAAAAATTTACAAGAATTAAATCCTAAGAATTATAAGTCCAACAAATAAAAAATAAAGAAAAATGTGAACTCTTTCGTTGGGCAATAAAATGTTATTTTGTCATGCTTCTAGTGATTCTTCTAGGAATTATATGCTCATACTCATTTTCTTCTAACTTGTTCATGCACTCATCACATGTCCATGTCGTGAAATTTCTAAAATGTTATCATACAAAAAATGTTTGTTAACTTCTTTAACAATCGTTATTCTTTCATTTAAATAATTCACACAATAACATTTAAATCTTCTTCATGTTGATGGTGACATCAATTGTTTGACATGGATCAGGTGGGCCAAGTCACATTCGTGTTTGGATCGCTACACTCTTAAGTAGAAAGCATTCCAACCTGAATACCAATAATAACTTTTGACTTAATGGTAAGTACTTGATCATCGTTACTAGCAATATTACACTACTACAAATTGTATAAATTATTATTCTCCTCTCTCATATTTATCAACTATACATGTTAAATTAATCAAACTTCGATATATATATATATATATATATATATATATATATATATATATATATATATATATATATATATGTAATTTCCATTTTTTTAATCAAAGTTGTAACTTTATCCCATTAACAAAGATTTACTCTTTTATATTTCATTAGTACATAAATTTTAATCAATATTTTTTATGTTTCACAAAATATTAACAACATTGGTCTTTATCTTTTATGTAGGAAAAATGAAAGTTGTGACATCAAATTAAGTGCAATCAAATATACAACTCAAAGATCAACACAAATGAAATCAACCAAAATATTATGAAACATATGAAATGTTGACTAAAATATACACATTGATGAACTATCAAAAAAGTGAATTATTTGTCTACATGTTCAAGATTCAATACAATAGTTATGAATAGTTCCTTGTCTTATTTTTTATAAAAAAATATATATGAATAATTGAAACTAGAGATAATATTTAATATTTATATTAATTGAGAACTCAGTCAATGTAAATATATCATACAAATCTTTCAAATGTGGAGTTTTCAAAAATTAAACAATACAATTTATTGATAGTAAGACCCTTACAAATCTTTTAAGTAGCAATATAAACACTTAAAATGCAGACTTTTCAAAAATTAAACAATACAATTTATTGATAGTTAGACCCCTATTTTCAAAAATTAAACAATACAATTTATTGATAGTTAGACGCCTATAAATCCAATATCAATATTGATGTGATTGTCGTACTAGGTATTAGTTAATATTAAGAGGTATTTTTACGTAACATATCATATAATAGGTTTGTATATGGTTTATTTATAATTTTTTTAAGAGAGACATAAAATAAATAAATTTAACTTTTTCATAAATTAAAATTAACTTATGTACAAGTTAAAAAAATTAGAAAGAAATATAAAAGAAAGACGATACAATTTAACACATGTATAAATTAATTTTGATTAAAGTAATTTCAATATATTTTTTCTCTCCTAAGAGAAACTTGTGGAGAATTTCATTCAAAAACATTTTTTTACATCAACTATAACACATGATATATATATATATATATTATTTAGTAAAGTTCCTTATAAAAATATTTACAAACTAAAATAATTCTTTCCATAAACTGAACTTAATTTAGGTATGAGTTAATTTATACTCTCTCATAAATGAAATCAACTTCTTTAAAATCTTAATTTAGCTTCAAAATTTTTTATATCATTCTTTGAAAATTTCTTATGGAAAACAAATTATTTAAATGGATTCAGTATAATGAAACGATGCTTTATATTTGATACACAACAATCTATAAAAAGAATTGGGTTTACAGTATAGAAAATATACTCATATAAAGTAGACATGATCTACTTCTATATTTGAATACAAAAAAAATATATATACGAAAACGAAAGATTGATATAACTCTATTACACTTTTTGAAGATAAAAAAAAGTTATATAAAATACTAACTAAATCAACCACAACCAGCAACCAGCAACCATTTTTATTTGAAAATATATATGCTGTGGGAATAATGCATAATTGTACTTCTTTAAAACGTAACAGATAAACTTCGTATATAAAGAATACATAGAAACTTTAATTTTATATTGCTCTTTTCTAATATTTAGATATTGGGTTATTTATTTAACTTTTGATATTGATTGCCAGTTGTATTCTTATGTATACATATATGCCAAGAAGAATCAAGATGGGTAGCTGAGGATAAAACTTAAACAAAAATATATACAAATGACAAATGGTGATAATGCAAGTCCCAAAGAAAATTTAAAACCTTTCCAGAAAAAGAATATAATAATATTACAATCCAACCAATACAAAGTCTACAAGTACACATAATCAAAACTAATTTGCCAACCCAACACGATTTAAGGGTTATCTTTTACCGTTCAACAGTGAAACCTTTCCTTCTTGTTCCGTATCTGACTATTCTCTGGTTTTTTTTTTTTTTCCATAAAATTGTACCAAGACTTCATCTTAGACGAATATACTTCGAATAAAATGAAGCCCTTTTCCCCATATTTTCAACAAAAAAAAAGAAGAAAAAATAAAAGAAAGTAAAGGAAAATAATTGCTATTTTCCCCTGTGCTAATCCTTATGTGGAAACCATGTGGCAGGTTGAGCTTGTGGATATTTTACTTTTTTTTCTTTAATTTTCTCCCTATTTTTCTAATTTTTTTGTGACTCGCATGATATTGTTTTTTGTTTAGCTATTTTCACTGAAATTGAAGGTATTGAGGACCCGGAAGTAGCTGCTGATTCATGTGAGGCTGGTTGAACCTGAAGTTCCATTGGGGGTTCTGATTTTGGAGGGTGGTGTTTGGAAAATTGCAAGAGGAACTATGGTGCTTCTTTGAAGGGTAGATCATGTCCTCATGATCCATGTTTGAAAGGTGGCGTTTGGGCATGTGGGTGATCACTGAAGGGTTCTTCTGAATGAAGCAGGAAGTATTGTTAATATGATTGTTGTTGGTGTAGTAGTTTTGGGGGGTTTCATGATCCAGATTCTCACAATTGAACAAGGGTTCAGTTGTGTTTGGGTAATTGGAGCATTGGTTCTCAGATAAGATGGTGCTAAGCATGGAAAAGTCTGTGGCATCCAAGAGGTTGGAGAATGATAGTGATTTTTGAGACATAAGTGTGGCATGTGGAGGAGGGAGAAGAGTTGTTGTAGTCTTGGAGATTGGTGAAAGAGTGTCTTTGATTTGTTCCTCTTCTTCTGCTTGATCTTGCCCATTAAGTTGCACTGTTTGTGCTGCCTCTGTGATTGGAGATAGACTGTGTTTGGACTTCTTGTATATCCGGCATAGAACCCAATCATCCAACTAACAAAAAAAAATTATTTAATTAGTTATTAATTAATACTAAAAGAATGATATTTGTAGAAGATATGAGAGAAAACAAATCCCTAATATGTGAAAAAACAAGTGTTTGTATATTATTACTAGTAGAAAATCTTCTTTTCTTTCTTGAACACATGTAGAAAATACTTTTTTCTTTATAAAGAAAATATCCCTTCTAAATCAAATGAAATAAAGTATTTTACTCATTAGAAATTTTGATTGACCATACTTCATAATTTTTTTAATCAAAAAAAATTCTAAATTCAAACTTTTATTTAAAGGGTCAAGATCTTCTGAAAGATGCATAATACACATTAGAAATGATTGTTTCACATTTTAAAATAAAAAAAAATGTACTTCAGAGAATAAACCTATCCTTGGAAGTATGTAATAATAACTTTTGATGAATGACTATAGACAGACCTAATCATAACTTGATGTATATTAAAAGTATGTAAAGTTTAGCACAAGATCCATGGTTATATCTTGAAAATTTTATTGGTTATCATGCAAATATTATGATGAGAAAAATACATAGGGACTCACTCTCATGGAAGTGTCTTTGATCCTAACAGGTTTATTGGTGTCAACAAGGCGATATTCATGCATGATCCAATTGGTCTTCACACCCTTTGGGGGTTTTCCTTTGTAGAAAACCAAAGCCTTCTTCACACCAAAATGTTCTCTCACTCCTCCTGCCAATGATGCAACTATGTTCTTATCAGTGCCTGTTGCCTTCCAATACCCTGAAGCAGCTGCCCTGTTTGGCCTGGCTCCATTTGGGTACTTCCGGTCTCTAGGACTGAAAAAGTACCACTCTTTCTCCCCAAACGCAGCCTTAGCTGTTAAACAAATCAAAACCAAAAGAATCTTTTACCAAAAAGAAGAGAAATATAAAATGGTCAACCAGAATTCACATGCTAAATATACATCTTAACCATCTTTATAAATTAACAATAAAAAAAATAAAAATTTTAAGCCATGAAAAATTTTCACTTCCCATGTCACAGCATAAAATGACAAACCTGGTAGCTCCCATGGATCACACTTGTAGATATCAACCTCAGCAATGATGGAAACTGGCAAAGGAATAGAGGCCACCTTTTTCCTTAGGTAGTGAAGAATGAGCTCTTCATCTGTAGGATGGAACCTAAACCCTGGTGGCAAGTTGTTGGATTGTGAGGTTCCCATGAGCCTAATTCAACTAACTAACAAAGAAAATATATGTAAGAAGAAGAATGTTGGTGTGTAAGGTTGGGTGGATTTAGTGAAAAATGAACCCACAAAGACACAAGCTAACCTTGAGAGATGATTGAAATTTTTGGGGTTTCAAGAGGTGAAGGCCTTTTATGGGTGTGGAATTGTGAAGAGATTAGGCCAAGGCACAAAGGGGATGAAGGTTCAAAAATTTTCAAAGTAGGGACCATTTTTAGAGAGAGAAAGTGATGTGGTGGATGGGCAAAGATGGAGAGAAAAGGAGGGACACTTTGGCACACAAAGGAAGGAACCCTAGATTGGGTTGTGGCATCACATAGTCACACTTCTATTTTGTCGTTTGTAGGAAATCTATGACCTTGAAACGAGGGTCTTGATGGTGGCGGGTAAGTGATTTAATCATCATTGAGATAAGCTTGCCACACGTGTCCACTAAAATCAAGGTAGAATGATTGGTGGGTAACATTGTTTTGGAATAATTTTGATTCACTTTGGTTGGATTCTTTTATTAAAATAATATTTAAATTAAATATCACTTATTTTTTCATTTAGTTTTAATTCAATATAAATTTCTAACTAAATTAAACCAATGTTTTATTGTTTAATTCAATTCAATTCGATTTTAATTTTTCAGAATAATAAAAAATAAAATAAAGAGATTTACAATAAAAAAAAGATAATTACTATTAGATTAAGGACTTTAAATCTTTTTTCATATTTATAAATAAATTAGAGAATCTTATTGTCAAAACTAAAATACAAATTTGCTTGATTAATATAATTCAAACAATCCAAGGTTCAGTTAGAAAAAAAAAATGTTTCAATATGTTTTCAATTAGTTTTATAGATTGATTAGGTTTTCTTAAAAACCCTGTCAAAGGAAATGGTGGCGCACATAGCTACTCAGAACCATTTGTTGTAAATTAGGATAACGTTGACTATACTTCAATTAGTTTGGAATAATCAGCACTGAATTACAATTTTAGTTTTCTTTAAATTTTGATTGTTCTTCCTTTTGGTTTAATCGTTAAATTTTATAAATGTATAATTTTCATTCAACTAATTCAATTTTAAAACTAACAAATATATTATAAAAAAAGTGTTATTACAATTTAATAGAAACATATCACATCAGTTAGTTTTTTTTAAAAATAGTTATTTAAATGCTTTATTTTCAAAAGTGCTTTCCTCTCACTTTTGATATATCCGTTTTTATTATTAAATAATTCGGATTAAGAAAGTTAAATAAAATGGAAACATACCAGATCAAGATTTTTTTTCATATATTTTTTGACCATTGACCAACTCACATTTTTTTTATTTTTTGCTCGATCTTCAAGTATTTTCAATTGGATGTGAATGTGCTATTTTAATAATTTCATCACGTTAATATTGGCTATGTTTGCAGCATTACTCATTGTCGTCACGCAAAAATATCCACAGAATGAGACGCAATAAGAAGATATTCTAACAAAATCTTAGAACAAAAACGACATTCTTCAAAAAGAATTGGTCCACATGTCATTAATGAAACTAAAGTGTTATAATCCAATTTTGTGGGTGCTATATTATTGCTACCTAAACTCGAAAATTGTGGAAGTGCTTTCATGTGGTCTAAAAAAACTGCTTATTTGATTGTTCCATACTTTGCTTAATTGGAAAGAAAAAGTTTTATTATTGCTCAAAATATCATGATATGCACACAAAACTTACAAAGATATCACGTGTGGAAAAATTAAAGTTATGTTTTTCTATACTTTTTTTTTCCTGATTATCAAGTACGAAAATTTGATTGGAGTCATTACTATAAAAATCTCATTTAGACACCTTAAAAATCTAACAATTATATATTATAATATGAAACTGTATTATTAAAAAAAAATACAAAATCATGAAGGGATTAGGCCAAACCCATAACAAGAAAAGATGACAAATACTTTCAACCAAGGTAAACAAAACGAAACAGAGAGAGTTGGTATCTATTATGAAAAAAAAAGTCTAATTTAATAATAACAGATAAATCATCATATCATTTAAAATCTAATTTATTCTTAAGATTCAGCAAAGCAAGCTTGTAAACACAATGATTTCCCTCATGGATTATATGAGAAACTTTGAACTCAATTTCTTTACATATATTTATACATTTTCCATTCTCTCTATTTCCCTCTCAAAGATCAAGGAATGAGATTAAATGAACTAAATGCTTAACAAAGCAGAGCAGAGTCATACTCAAGCCAAATACGTCTGAAGCCTTTACTCCAAGCAAGCTTAATAGCCAAAATGACTCCCATAACCTCAACATACAAATACTTTTGTACCCAAAAAAAGAGGAGAAATTACCTATATATTCATCCTTACTACCACGAAATATATCTGCACATGCCAAAAAACCTAGATAGTAGCACTATCGGTGTTGACCTTCACCCAGTTCATATGAGAGAATTCACAAATAACCTAAATAGGAGAGATCTCTTTCCGACAACGCATGGTTCAAATAAGAGAAATCAATAATGTCATTGCGCATGTGTTTCTTAGAAAAATTATTTGTCATTCTAATGAAACCTTTAATAGTTTGGATAGCTGAACATATAGAAATGTTTTCTTGAAACCTAGCCTGGTTTCTCATCTTCCATATATCCAAATAGAGTAAGTAATATAGTTTATGTACATGGTAAAGATTATGTTTTGATAAAAAAAAGTGCTTAAAATATAAGCTTAAAACTAAAAAGTTTGCTAAAACTTGAAAATGTAGTTAATAATCAAAATTTGTTATGCTACTCTTTTAAATTATAAAATCTAATAATATTTTGATAAAATAAATATAAAGGGATAAATATAGCCATGTTTTAATAATATTGTGATGTGAATTTTAAATTTTTTTTATTGATAAAATATATTTTAGGTTTTTATGTACTGAAAATTTTTATTTGTGGATTAATTATTTCAATGATACTTTTTTTAATTTTAATTTGTTTTATATTATGTATTTGATTATTAATTTTATATTACACCTTAAAATATTTTCAATTAAGCTTAAAATAAAGTAAATGTTTAACTATGTTTTTAATCCGCATAAATTTAACTAGTTTTGATTTTTTGTTACTGTAAATCTTTTTCGTTTCTTTTTTATTCATGTAAAATTTGAAACACGTGTTTAGTTCCTGTTTTAGTCCTATAAAATATTTTATTTTCATTTTCATTTATCTGATTTTTTAACTCGCTATATTTAATTTGTAATGTTTATTTTAAGATAGATAAATAACATGTTTTAAATCTATTTTCAACATTCACGTGTTCATAATATAGTACGACAATAGGACATCATTTGGAATTAAGAATCTTAAACAAATATTTTAATTGTTTATCAAATTGACAATAATTCAAACAATTCATATCATTAAATTAATTTATAATAATTTAATTTATTAATATCATAATACAATTTAGTTTTAATCATTATATAACAATCCAGTTCAGCTTTTTTTTTCATCAATTTACTTTTAAAGTTGAGTTTAATTTTATGATAATCCACTTTAATTTATACATTTTTTTCATTCAACACTTAGATTAAAAGTAGTAATTTTTAATTTTAAAGGAACTAAAAACAAAAATAAAATTTATACAGTCTAAAATCAAAATTCATCATTTTACATAAACAAAAAATATATTTTAGTCTAAGCTTAGTTAACATATCTTTAAAGTAAATTAACATAAATTTAAGTACAAGTCATATCTTTCTTATATGTTTGATTAATAATAGTTAATGTTTGAAAGATATGACAAATATTATAAATGTAACGTTTTCAAAAAAAAAATATTTTATTTACTGTAAATCTAACATACAATTTATACAAAGTATATAGTTTTTCGAAATACAACTTAAATATATATATATATATATATATATATATTATATACATAATTTATAAAAGAAGAGTGAAATAAAATTTATAATCTCTTTTAAGTTATGTTTATATTTACATTGTATACATAATACAGGTCATTACAAATCAGAACACAATCAACATATACAATGATAAGTTATAGAAATAAATTTTCAACATTGTAATAAAAGAAGATATATTAATTAACAATCAACAACAATTCAATTTCAATCAAATGTCATAAAAGTCATATAGACCACGCATATATTTATACATCAAAGGATGTTCAACAAATAAAATATCAACTAACACTTTCAGGAAGACTCATTAAATAAGTCTCATCAGATACTAAGATCTAGATCTGATCCAATCTAAGAGATAGATTAACAAATGAATCTAAGAGTAATCAATCAGGATAAGTTCATTACAATCCAAGTTCGTACATCTAGATATGTCATGGTGTGCAACAACTGCTCCCTCAGCTTCTCATCACCTAATGGTGTGCAACAACTGCTCCCTCAGCTTCTCATCACCTAATATCTTATGTTATGTGACTTAGATTATCAATGAAGTAAGAAAATATTTGTTACAATATAGGTGTCATTACTTAATATATAATTAAAAAAATGATTCATATATCATCCTATATTTGTAACCCCAAATTCATACAATTCTTATCATTCTCAATAATCATTTTCATATAATATCATTCATTTAAACAAAATCACAAATAAATTGTCATTTACATTATAATAAATAATCACATTCAATCCATTAAAGTGACCAAAAGAAAAGAAGATTCTTTTTAGCTTGAGCAAAAACATTTTTGCTTGAGCTAAAATTGTCTCGCATGAATGAAACTTTTCTTGTTTGAGTGAAAATCTAACTGAGAGTGAGGTTAAGATGCAACTTTTTTTCTGCTTGAGTGAAACTATGACTGAAAAATGGTGAGAAAAATGATACCATGGATAAGATATATAATCAATAGGTAAAATAAAAAATGTAAAAATAAAGAGATATTCCCTCACAGAAACATACACTCTCATTCTCTCTAGTGAAATACCTAATCGTCCTTCCACGGCCTCTCTCAACCTCACCATTCGCCTTCTATTCTCCGCCACCAACCCAAACAAGGTTTGCATCCGATACGGCCAGTTCATCTTCACCGTCATGTACTGTGGCATCCCCCTCGGCAAAGCCACCGTCCCTAGCTTCTTCCAACAACCCCACAACACCTGTCAGGTCATCGCTACCATCGTCGTCGATCGCATCAATTTACTCCAGGCCGACACTGCCAACTTGAGTTTCAACACCTCCTTCAATGATCACGTGGACCTCCGCGTCTTGGATGAAGTTGCCACCAAGCTCTGCGTCATGAACTTCGATTCCCCTAGCTTTCAGGTAACACACTCACTCCCTTCTTCAATTTTCCTCTTTCCAATTTAGGTTACCTCACATTTTCACTCTTGCTCTCAGATTAATTAAACCCTCATCTTCTTAACAGATGTTGCCACGCACATTAGTCATGTCTTTCTATCTCACTTAAACACCTAAACAAACTTAAAGATTTAATTCTCTCCAATGCAATCTTCAAATTTCAAACTCGAAATTGTAAGCTAAATCTGACATTTCTCCCACGAAGCCCCAATTTCTTCTAGAAATCCCCAATTTCTGGTTTTAATTTGTTAAATCAAAAGCCTTGTTCGAAATCATTAACAACCCAAATCCCCAATCCTGACTTCGAAAGTTGAACTTGAAAATTTCAGTCAAGAGCTATGCAAAGAAAGTGTCATTCAAGCTCCATTGTCATTTAGAGCTTCAGATTGTAGTTATGACGACCTAAACTAGTGGCAAATAGTTCTTCTTCCCACATTTCTGGTCTTGCTCTAGAAACCTTCCAATTCCAATCTTTTTCAAGCCATCTTTCTTGTAGTTACCTCAAAGGTATGCTCTTACTGTCAAAAGATGTAACAAAATGAAAACTAAGCGGAGGTTTTAGTTTTTCTAATTTTGTTAGACTTGGTGAAATCCAAAAGCTAATCTAATTAACAACTAATCATGATAACCTAACTTTTTAGCTCAATAAATATTGACTATTGGTAGTTGTAGGTTAGGGTTGGCTCAAGGCCCAAGAAGATAAAACAATCGTTTTAGGCCTCAAGGTCTCAAAGGCCCCAAAAATATTTAATACTAATATATTATTATAAAATAAAAAAGAATATTTAATTTTAAAATTACACTAATTAATTTTTAATAAAAAATTTAAAATATCTTAACTGACTTTATGTTTACATCGGTACCATAAATATTATTTAATGACTTTAAATTTTACTATAAATATTAATTAATGAATAATATTTTTGATCTTTCTTATAATAAATTTGTTAAAATAAGTGTTTGGCCTAAGTTCAAGAGGGGGGGGGGGGTGAATTGAACCCTTTTTGAATCTTTTCGAAATTTGCTTTTCAAT
>Ga0209700_101948_pt1 | contig 42808 bp, 22 predicted proteins | sample SiratroredBW_FD_187528 | JGI IMG/M metagenome (GOLD analysis project Ga0209700, IMG submission 187528) | Root nodule microbial communities of legume samples collected from California, USA - Siratro red BW (SPAdes) (version 2) | ecosystem: Host-associated > Plants > Roots > Nodule | place: USA... | reverse complement strand
AAAAAAAAAAAAAAATAAAGTATTTAATTTAAAAGAAATAACATAAAAATCATTATTAGTAGAAATATTATGTTAAATAACTTAATAAATTATTATATATCATTCATAATATTATATATATATATATATATATATATATATATATATATATATATATATATATATATATATATAAATATATATATATATATATATATAAAATAGCAAGTCCTAAATTAAGCGTTGAAGAACCTTTTTGCAGGTACCGCCCATGTTGAGGGAGAACAGAGGTCTCAGAAGAAGACCGATGACCAAATCCGGTTGAAATCCAAAGACCCAACTCATCCAGACCGAGAATTGGGAGCCCAAAAAAATATCGATTACTTGAGGACCAAAAGCCGAAGACTAACACCTTAACATAAAACCAACTAAAAAAGTTTTGCTGCCAAGTGATCCCTACGAGTCATGCAAACACCTTAACATAAAATTAAGCAATATCTCACCACTCATTTCAGTAAAAAAAAAAGTATCTTAGCCAATAAATGATCTTGGTGACATGACCTTCGTATGCTCCTAACATATTTTAAACAAGTTATGGACACTATCATTTATCAAACTACTCATCATAATAAACACATATCGGTAACACGCTTAACAAATTAATGAACCCTAACTCCGTCATTCAAAACCTCTTGGAGTTATACATGTCAAACTTACCTTGTAAAATGTATTTAATTTATTCATTTTTATACGCAAACATTTAGGTCCTTTTGACCTATATCAACGTCATGTTAACTCGCATATTTTGAACTTAAAATGATTAATGAGAATCATCCTAACTAACTAACTAACTTGGCTAAAGCCGACTTCATGAAAAATGGAATTCATGAATAAAACCTTCTCAGTCACTTCAAATTGACTTACTTTTGTTTATAGCTTTCTCACTTATGTCATTCTTCATGGATTTTCAAAGTGTTTAAAATTATCAATGTGGTTATCTTACTCATTTTGTTGTAAAATATTAAAGACGTAAAACTCATAGAATAACTTTTAAAAGGGAAGTTATCTTGGTCTCGATCGAATGATACACATGTTAGAACTGGTCACTTTATTAAGACCTCTTCGAAAAATCGGCTTGAACTTGAGGGAAAATGGACGAGATAGTCACGAACATCTCAATCCACCATATCACAAGTAAAAGTTGAGAAGATCTCAAACAAACAAAGAAAATGGATAAACTTTTCTTTCACAATAAACTTAAGAGTCTCAAGGTCGAAGCCTATCGAGTCTGGGAGATAGGTGTACAATACAAGGTCGAAGTGTACTTGGCCGAGATTATGCACATGGCAAGAGGACACTGAGGTACTTTGCAGAATACCCATAAGAACCTTAATGTAATGGGCAAGGCTGAAATGTACTTGATAGAGATCATGTACAAGTTGAGATGTACTTGGTCAAGATCATGCATAGGCTGAGATGTGCTCGGTCAAGATCATGCACAAGTTGAGATGATACCTAGGCATTGTGTCGAGTGCTTGTCGGGTACTTAAATTAACTAATAAGTCTAATCATGATTAATGATAATTGATCATCATAAATCTAGACTATTGTCATAATTGACCTAAAAGATCACGATAATCCATATCAATTATGAACATTACATACAATTGTCTATAAATACAAAAACACCATCTAATGAAAAGTACATTTTTTACCTAACTTTCAAACTCTCTGAATATTGAATACTAACTTGAATATTAACGAATCTTTTATAAGTATCTCCTACCTGAGAAAGAATAAAAACCTTGACAAATCCAATAAAAAAAATCCAAAGACTCAATTCTGTTATAATAGTATAATTAGAGAAACAAATCAGTAGAATATCAGAGATAATTAAGAAAATATCAGAGAATATCAATAAAAATATCAAAGAGATAATCAAGGGAGTATCAAAGAATATCAGAAGAATATTAGAGAATATCAAATGTATTTATTTAAAATAATTTTTATATTTAGTTTTCTAGAATTCTATATTAAGTGAGCTATGGTAAACAAAGAAAAAAAAATATTTAAGAAAATCATTCTTCCATGTTATCATATTCTTTGTTCATTTTTTTTCATAGTTATCATATCTTTGTCTAACATTTCCTAACTCTCGATACCATCGTATGATGGTAAGAGCCTATCCTAGCACGGTTATTGAATCACCTGCTATCGGACCACCCTTAAACGATATAGTTCCACACACGAGTTGAACAGTCTCGGCATAAGGGAATGTATTGGAGATCCTACATCAACTAGAGATGAAACCTTTTAATAATTTATAATGTAAATGCAAACCTCACTTTACAAACCGATTTTATAAGATTGAGTTAGACTTAAATTTCACTTCTTGAGAAATCATGTTAATCGAATATTAAGAAATCAATAAAAGATCAAGACCAATCCAATTAAAAGTCAAAAATCCGATTAATCTTAAATAAGAAGCGAGAGGTGTGACACTGCAATCCAGTTGACGTCCACAGACTAACACATTTCCAATAAGACTTAGAACAATATATGTATATATATGGTGGCGCATACATGAAGGGAGAGCAACACATAATGCGGAAAAAAAAGAAAATGATAATTTAGTTAGCTAACTAACTTGTAAGGATGATTAAAGAATGGAACAAATTGATAAAAACTTATTTTTTTAAAAAAATATTAATCACTTGAAATTGTAGTTCTCTAATATTTTTAAATTATTATTAAATAAAAAACTATTGTAGAAATTATTTATTATTTTTTATGAAAGGGTAGTTAATGTAGGAATTCAACAAATATAATTTGGCCGCCAATAAAATAGTCTCGGTCAAAGGTGTGAGAGGTGTTTGATTGCACAAACTCCACCTTCACGGTAAAAAAATTAAAAAGAAAATAAGTTTTTTCTTAGAAATTAAAATTAGTATATGAATGAATGAATAAAATAAAAATATAAATAAATCATAAAAGAAAATTTTTACAAATTAACTTAGAGTTAAATTAATTTTATCTTATAAAATAATTCATAAAAGCTTTTCTCCTCGAAAAATCTATAAGAAATTTATAGAAATATAATCTAAATGTTAAATGAAGAGAACTTCCAACTCATTAATTTGTCAACATAAAAGGAATCTAAAGTTCTCAACACGTTCAAATGTTATGTACACATCAATTAATTAGGTAATTATTTTAATTTCCAATCATTTATGTGGTGGCAGTTGATGAATGTGAAGCTGGACTTGTACGCGGGGTCTAGGTAATGACATCATTCCTATGTTGATAATTCTTATTTATTATCCATGCACATATAAAAAAAATAATTTTTTACAATTTAAAATTATTCTATACATAAATTCAGTTCTACACTTTCTTCCATTTATATATTTTAAAATTTTATTTTAAACCGGTGCTTCAACTACTTTTAATTTATATAAAATATTCATTTTATTTTATTTTTCATATATGTAGAAAATTTGATCCAAACAAATCCTTATTCAACTCCTTTCGGTAAGGAATTAATTAATAGTTTAAGGTTCAAAAGTCAGAACGGCAAATTGATAGAAAATCAAGAATGACCTAAATTCTCTTTTTATATTGATGCAAAGAATATCTCTCATTCTTCAAAACCCCACTCTTCTCAGACACACACATATATATATATATATATATTCTTTCCCTACCCCTCTAGAGTTGGCCCTTTTAAACTTGGTTTCTCATCTTTCAATATATATACATGTCATTTGTTCATCAATTGTCCATCCATTTTTGCACTAACACCCTACCCATGCTTTCACTTTTCCTATGTGTGAATTTTAGAAACTAATAGTTTGTTTTAAATGTGTTTTGAAACTTGGTATTAGTGTTTTTGTGATGATCCATACATCATAACAAGAATAGTAAATACCCTAGTTGTCTCAAACATGTTCCTATGTTGGTAGTGTTCTTGTGATCATTGATCATCTATCATATTCATTCATTCATTCATCTTTGAATATTCTTACACCATGCACTCAAGAAATCATTGGGGAGGGTCCTTTGAAATGAGCAATAGTGGAGAAGAGGTGTATAACCACAACAATGAGTGGGATAAGGCAGCCCTAATTGAGAGGTACCATCCTCAAAGCCAAGATTTGGATGAAACCCTACAAAGCTGGGTTTTGGAAAGGGTTGATGAGAGAAAGAAGAAGTATGTGGACTTTGGTTGCATAGTGGTGAGTCACAAGGCATTGAAATGGATATTTGGTTCCATTTTCATAGCTTTCCTTGTCATTGGTCTTCCCATTATCATCACCAAGGCTTTGCCCAAGCACCATTCTCCACCAACACCACCAGATAATTACACCCTTGCTCTCCACAAAGCACTCCTCTTCTTCAATGCTCAGAAATGTATGTTCTTCTTCTCTAAATTCTTCTAAACATTCTTTCATCTTATCATAGTTCAAATCATATTTTTAGTTAACTTTCACATTGATATAAAAATCTAAAAAAGAAGTATTTACAACATTTGAATTTAAAAGTTGTTTAAAAAATCTAAAATTAAGGGCAACAAACTATTTTTTTTTTGTTTTATATCTTTTACTTTTTATTTTGTAATTATATTTACTTATAGGATCGATATGGACACATAATAAGAAGACTCCAGACATATATAAAAACATTGTTACAGTTTATTATGCCTAATGCGATCTGTAGAAGTTTTTTTTTCTTAACAGTTTATCTATTTTTTTTATCTTTAATATATGAACAGGCTAATTTTTGACCTATAATTTTTTATTTTTGTTCTCTAAAAATATTTATGAAAAATTTTGTCCAAACACACTGTATTTTATACTTTTCCGTAATTGGTAATATTTTGTTGACAGTTACTTGTTTATTTATATAAAAGAAAATAGTCACAATTTTTTATGCATTACGCGTGCAGCTGAATGTGTTTATCATATATAATATATAGCATGCAAAATAAAATAAAATAAATGTCAACATATAAACTTACTTTTCTCAATATTTTATTTAATGGACAAAAACACTTCTGTTTAACCTTTTCTGCCCTAAGTCAACTCCTTCTAGGACCTGCAACGTGTTGAGCAAGTTCCTGTTCAAAATTGTTTAATTATTGATTAACGTATTTATAATTTTGGAGGATTTAAATTACATATATAATTTTAGAGGATCTTACATATGTAAAATTTCAAAGAGAGAAAAAAATGAATATCTATAATTTTATAAAAATGAAAAACATACTTTTTTTCATATATTTCAATATAATTCTTAAAAAATTCTAAAACACTGCTTTAAATTCTTGAAAAAGAAAAAATATGACTGAAATAACTTTTTGGTGTCTATAATTTTATAAATATGTAATTTTAATTCCTACACATATTTGATTTTTTTTCTGTTAAAAAATAAATAATTTGATACTTACGTTCCTATTAATGATATATAATTAAAATTTCATAAATATTAAAATTATAGATTAAAAGTGAATATAAATAAAAGAAAAAAATGACTAGCACCGGATAGAGTCTTCTTGAAATTGATATTGTGTCTTTTCATTACATCAATTAGTTGCTTTTGATTTTTTTTCTATATTAAAAGTGTTCCACCCATTTAGTTTTTGACTGACTCAAAAGCATTAAAAATAATATCTAAGGGACGGCTTTTTCTGTCACAAATGCATGTCGTCATTATACGACTCTTTCCCATGATTTTGTAAAGTAATATCCAAACATGGCCTAGTCATTGCGAAAAACATGGTACAGCGACAATTTGTTAATTATATTTTAAAAATTGATAATAGACCCATTTTCATAATAATATAAAATCCTTCTGAAAAACACAAATATTAGTTATTCTTAAAATTTAATGCATTTAATTGTGTAAGGTTAACATAAATGGTTTTCTTTTATCGTTTTTAATGTATAACAAGATGGTGTCTCACACTTTTAATTTTTAAAGACTATTAAATTTCTTTAACAAGTTTAATTAATCAAAATAATTAAGATTTAGACAAAAAATTATATTTTTTTGTCAATTTTGATGGTCATGTATATATTTATTGCGATGTTGTATAACTTTTATTAAATATATTTGATAGAATTTTAAAACGATCTACGTGCATATCATTGTTTGATTGAATAACTTAATTATTTATTTTTATTACAAAATAACTCAATAGTATATTCTAGAAGAATGATTGACTCAGTCCAAGAAATAAAACAAACAAAACTAGCATCTCAATATATAAATAAATATATATATATATATATATATATATATATATATATATATATATCAACAACTAAGATTTATGATTTCATCTTTTAAAATGAATTGGTTGCTTTGGAAAGACATAACTTATGGTTCTTCACTGCATTTCATTTAGAAGGAAAACCGGAGGATTTTTTTTTTTTCTAAAATCTTTCTTCTTTATTTTTTCTTTCTCCCCATATTAAAAAAATAAATAAATAAATAGAGGGAGGCATACTAAAATTGTGTCAGCATCTAATATCTTGGAAAGAAATAAATCATATTTTCACTTAAACAGAAACAATGATATGCATGACATAAATGTGAACAAAACAAGATTGTTTTACAAAAACCATTTGATAATCCATTACTTACTTCTTGAAGTGAACCAAACCTAGTTTTTACATGTCCAATCACATTGTAACTCCCATTTTCCATTTCAAGCTTCAACACTTACAAATATTAAATTTTTACTAAATTTTTTGATTTATTGAAAGCTTTTAACTATTAAACTAAAATAAACTATTAAAATTCTTAATATACACATTATATATGTATAAACAAAGTTCTTGATATAAACTTTCTCTAACCTAAAATTTGGACAAGTTGAAAATGAGAACCTAGAAAAACTATAGAAATTAGCTGATTTACTAAGTAGTTTTAACTTAGAAAATGATGTGGCAAAAGTTATGAATGAAGTGAAAATGTGAATGGTGTATTGATTGTGTTGGTGAAGCTGGAAAGTTGGGGAAGAACAATGGCATTGCATGGAGAGGGAATTCAGGATTAGATGATGGAAATGACACAGATGTGAAGGGAGGGCTGGTTGGAGGTTACTATGATGCAGGGGACAACACAAAGTTTCACTTTCCCATGTCTTTTGCCATGACAATGCTAAGTTGGAGTGTGCTGGAATACAAAGACAAGTACGTGGCTCTCAAGGAGTATGAACACACTCGAGAACTCATCAAGTGGGGCACTGATTACTTGCTCTTGACCTTCAACAACTCTGCCACCAAAATTGACAAAATCTATGCCCAGGTATGGGTTACTCACTCTCATTTTTCTTTAACCAATCTCACACAATTGTGTAAATAAAATTGAGAAATATGTACAATCATGATATGATTAGAAGAGATAAATGATATTTTTATATTGTGATTAGCTTAAAAATCTCACATCAATTAGAGATAAAATCTTTTAATAATGTATAAGTAAGTATAAATCTCATTTTATAAGTCAGTTTTGTAAATTTAAATTAGGTTTAAAGTTTATTTCTTAATATGATGACAGAGTCTATCCTAACACAGTTGTTGAGCCTATCGGGTCATCCGCTGTCGGGTCATTATCAAACTATCCTAAATGTATAGTTTCACACATGAGTTGAGTAGTATGTGAGGGGATGTGTTGGAAATTACACATGGACTAGAAACAAGGTTTTTCAATATTATATAAGTTGGTGCAAACTTCACCTTACAAGCCTGTTTGGTAAGATTGAGTTAGGCTTAAAGTTCACTTTTTAATATAGTATCATAGTCTACTTTAATAAGGTTGTTGGGTTTTTCGGATTATCTCCTATCGGACTACTCTTAAATATATAGTTCCATGCACGGGTTGAGTAGTCCGTGAGAGGGTGTGTTAGAAATTGCACATCAACTAGCAAGAAAAGCTTTCAATAGTATATAAATGAGTACCTCATCTTATAAATCGATTTTGTAAGGTTGAATTGTAGGTTTTGTAAGGTTGAAGTAGGCTTAAAATCTATTTAATAATAAAAAGATATAAGTAAACATTGATTTTGAATAATGAAAAATATGCAGCTCCTCACTTTTTGACTTGCTTTCACGAGTGTTTAAGAATTTGGGTTGATTTTGGCAACAGGTTGGTGGGAGTCTGAATGGTTCTAGCACACCAGATGATCACTACTGCTGGCAAAGGCCAGAAGACATGGAGTATCCACGTCCAACCCTATCCATATTTCAAGGTGCTGATCTTGCAGGGGAAATGGCAGCAGCATTAGCATCAGCCTCTATAGTTTTCCAAGATGATGCAGCCTACTCCAAGAAACTCATCAAGGGTGCACAAACTGTGTTTGACTTTGGCAGAGATGCTGGTAAGAGGAAGCCTTATAGCCGTGGAGAGCCCTACATTGAGCCTTCCTATAACTCCACCGGCTACTATGATGAGTACATGTGGGGTGCTGCTTGGTTGTACTATGCCACAGGAAACAGTACCTACATTTCCTTGGCCACCAACCCCTCCATTTTCAAGAATTCCAAGGCCTACTTTTTGACTCCTCGATTCAGTGTTTTGAGCTGGGACAACAAGTTACCTGCTGCCATGTTGTTGCTGACAAGGTTCAGGATGTTTTTGAATCCTGGTTACCCCTATGAGGACATGCTCAAGATGTACCACAATGTTACCAGTCTTACCATGTGCTCTTATCTTCAACAATACAAAGTCTTTAACTGGACTAAGGGTAATTAACTCAGTTTTTTTGCCTATTCAATTCATCTCTTTAATGGACGAGTGTGACTATTCAACATAATGAGGTAAAAATTTGCAGGTGGGTTGATCCAATTGAACAATGGACAACCTCAGTCTCTCCAATATGTGGCTAATGCTGCTTTCATGGCTTCACTTTTTGCTGATTATATGGAAGCGGTTGGTGTTCCTGGATGGCATTGTGGTTCTACCTATTTCCCAATTTCTGTTTTGAAGACATTTGCAACCTCTCAGGTACCATCTCCACTTTGATTCTGCATATTTTGACCCTTAATTTTTAGTTTAGAGAAAAACTTAAATTCCAAAAATTCCTATGTCAATGGATTACAAATTTATACAAAATGTTGTTTGTTAAATGTCAAGAATGGATTTTTAGTTCTGATAATATATGAATACTTTTTTACTTTGCTTCAATCTCTGACTTCCATATTAATTGCAAACAAGTACAATGTGTGTTTGATGTTCCACTTGAACAGGTTGATTACATCCTGGGGAAAAATCCCATGAAAATGAGCTACATAGTGGGGTTTGGAAACAAATTTCCTAGACATGTTCATCACAGAGGAGCATCCATCCCAAATGATCACAAACATCACTCATGCACTGGGGGTTGGAAGTGGCGTGACACTTCTAACCCCAATCCTAACTCCATCACAGGAGCAATGGTTGGAGGGCCAGATCGTTTTGACCAATTCCATGACTCCAGAAAGAACTATAACTTCACTGAACCAACCTTAGCAGGAAATGCAGGAATAGTTGCTGCATTAATTTCCTTGACAAGTACCACAGGTAGTAGTGGCATTGACCGGAACACTATCTTCTCAGCCATTCCACCACTTGGGCCACAAAATCCTCCTCCTCCACCTCCTTGGGAGCCAATCAAAACATGACATTGCATTACTTGAACCAACCAAGCTCTATGCTCTATTCACCTTCACACTCTCAAATTTTTTCAACTTACTACTCATGCATGTATGTTCATAAATGACTTCTTAAATATCATTTTCTATTAGTATTCCTATTACTTTCTAATATCTATCTTGCCGTGTATTTTGATTCAGCAATACATTTGAATAACTTAAATCAAAATTTAAATTGAGAAACAAATTGATGTAGAGGTAATAAGACATGACATTTTCATAAATGGATTCTCCATTAAAGATGTTGTAAGGAATGTTTGGACAGGGAAACTAGAACTACAAAGAAAGGAAAATAGTGTTAAACTTATGTGATTTTGTGAAGGCATGGAAAAAAGTGCATACCATACAGATTGATAAAACCATCATGCAGATGTCAATGACATGCAGCATCCAAGTTAGAATGAACCAGATGGTCCAATTCACTATACAAAATTAATTGGCACCCCTTTATAATATTGATCACCTCCATTACAATGAAGAAAAAGAAAACATGAAACTAAACTTTACATTCTCTCCACTCTTATTGCATCACTCAAGTTTGTAGGCATAAAGCACAAGACAAGACTCAGAGGGAGCATAGCTGAGAGTTGAATAATAGCCACTGGCACAACTACCATTATCACTGTCACAACCCTCATTGCCTCTCTCCTCTCTTTCACTATCAGCCTCCACAGGCCCTGGCTTGAAAATGAAAAGGCCAGGCCCTGAGCCAGGCACACTAAACAACCAGTCATGCACATCCCAAAACACTTGCACAGGTTGCTTGTTCACCATAACTGTTTGATTCCCCCTGAACTTCCACTGCAAGTTCTTCACATGAATCAACACAATCCCATCAATGCTGATCCACATCTCAGGCTCTTTGTTCCCATATGTTGAGCTCTCCACCACAATCTCATTCTCTTTTCTCTTCTCATCAAACCTCGCCTTGGTTGCAAAACTTTTCTTGGCAAACACGCTTTCTCTCTTCACCAGCAACACTGCCTCAACAATGCTTGGCCTCATCTTCATTCTCTTGTAGGCCTTCTTCTTGTAATCCCCCAGCAGCAACACAACCTCTTCCTCTGACACCATCGCCACGTAGTAGTCACTGATCGGCTCGGGACCGCCGCCGGAGAATCTCGCCGACCGGAGGTCCCAATAGACCTCCACCTGGTGGCCATCAACCTCAAAAGATTTGTACCCTTTTTTGTTCCAAAAGTACCAAGGCTTCACATCTATCTTGCAAGTGTAACTGAACTCACCTCCTGTGCTATCAACCTTGAGGTTTAGCGTGTGGTTCATGAGATTCTTGCACCACAACACCGACACGTTTCTCCAACACCCTGCAACATTGACTTGGTAGATGCATGTCACAGTGCTTTGAGCACTTTTGTTAGGCAAAGGCAAAGGCTCCTCTGATATTCTCTCCACCAAAGGTGGTCCTTGGCCTGAGTTTGGCACTGATTGTGATCTAAAGGTAAGGTGGAAAGCCATAATGCATGCTTCCTAAGGGATCCACAGTTCAAACCCCTTTTGGCATTAAACAACACAGATAGTTACATGTAACATGATTCAGTTTTTTCTGGCTTTTTGTCCTCCTTCAATCGTGGAACTAGCTTCAATAGGAATTGGATTGAATTGAGTTAATTGGAGATACCCTTTGGTGAGAATGGATTCATATTTCCCTCAACATTAACAACCATGTACAAAAAAAAAAAAAAAAATCACAGATATTGTTGGGTGATGGAAGTTGAAAGATTTGACAGATAGACACCCCAGCAATGGAAGTTGAAAGATTTTGCCATCATTTTTTTGGCCATGAAAGAATGATTAAAGTGAAAGTTTGTTTTTTTGTTTGGACAGAAAAGTCTGTTAAGAAGCCAGAAATAGAGAAAGAGGCGAAAGAAAAGGAGGTGAAAGAAGATTGTTATTTATGGAACCTCTTCCAATGTTGTCATGGGTACAGAAAAATAGGAAAGTTCCGTTATGATTACATTATACACGTACGTTTGTTTTTAGATGAAATAATATCCATTTCACACTTGTAACATGTTTTTAAGTATAGTTTAAAATATATAAAAAATTACGTTAAAAATATTTTTTTAACTTATCATTATTAAGTATTTCTATTTTTTGTCTGATGTGGCTATGTGTTTTTTTTTTTAAATTAATTGCGTAAATCTGAAGTCTGGTGATTATTGTTGGATGTTTTATTTTCCAAATTTTAGTGCATGAGTTTTAAATGCCTGGGAGGTATTTAGGTTGATATGAAAATGTATATTTACTTTAAAATATATTGTATAAGAAGCCAGTGACAAGTTGAATTACTGAAAAATATCTTTTACATATTTAATTATGAATTTATATTTTATGAATATATTTTATCTCAATAAAATGTTGAAAATCTAGAAAAATTAAAACATATTCGTTAAGTTAGAGAAAATTTTGTTACAACAAAAAGCTTCTAAAATTTCAAAATTCAAAATTAATTATAGGATTTTTCTTTTCATAGATTCCACTTGTCATGCTTTCAATAATACATAGTGTTTTTAAGGAAACATACTAAACTTGAGCCAACGGTCGCGAAATAATAATAATAAAAAATTATGACCTAGTAATTATTTTTCCTATGGAAAATATTCAGTCAAGATAAAAACAAATTAAAACCATGTCAAAATAATTTTTTAGAATTAAATATAAACTAAGTATAATTAAAAGGAGAAATTTTAATTGAGTTGGAATTACGGTAAGTTAATTAAACATGATGGATATTTCTTTATAAAACCTTTATATTTAATTGTAACCACCCTATAAAATAAGCTATAGTGACTATTTTTTTGTGTGAAACTGAAATAAAAATATGAATACATAAGAGCTGAAACTATATAGAAATAATTTTTATGGAATTAATTATTATTTTTAAAAACAGGAAGATCTTTATTAGAAATTCTAACTAGTCAATTCATGTGAATTTAGAAATTTTATCTATAATTCCATAGGCTTTATGGAGTTGCTTTATTATTTAAGAGAAAGGTGAGACATAAAGAGTGAGAAGATAATTTTTTACAATTAACTACGAATTTTAACATTTAAGTGATTATTGTTAGTAAAGTACATATTAGATCATTAAAGCTACTTTAGTTATATGTAAATTAAAGAACATTTAAACTGTTAGCTATATAAATTAGTTTTTTATAGCATGAATTTATGTTGATGCGAATTTAAAACACCTACCCAACTCTAATTAGGGGTATTTTGAAATTAGTTAATGATTTTAGAAAATTAGAGGTCATTGATATCACACCAATATAAGATTGCATTGTAAATTTTATTGAAATATCTATACTGTATAGTTGTGAATGGATAATTGAACTTGATTATTATTTTTACCTACAATTTTAAAATGTTAGAAGTAATTACAATTTGGAATGAGTTAGATTCTTTTTATTGAATTAGTTATGGATTTTATGAAATGAGTGGTTTTGGGTTAATATATTGACTTTTACATATTCATGGTATGAGCTTTTTTGAATTATTTGTAACTATTGATGAATAAATGAACTTATTTATTATTTTTCTCTTGAATTTTGATAGGAATAGTTATAATTTAATAAAAAAGTAATATAATTAAATTTTAAGTTTGTAATAAATTTTGATATTTATAATTAAATTTTTATTAAAAAATTATTATGTTGAGTATTTAAAATTTTTATATTTTTTAATTATATTTTTATGATATTTTTATTTTAATATATGAGGTATGTTGAGTAATATTTAATAAATTTATGATCTATTATTACGCATTTCAAGTTATAAATCTGTTTTATAAAATTATATATACATACACACACACATATATATATATTATTTATGAAGGAGATGTTTGTTGGAGGTCAAAAAAAAGAAAATGCTGTAGATGAATTATTATTTTAGATGATGTTAAGCCGCTCATAAAATAATATTTATATATATTTATGGATATATGAAATTAATAGAAGTTTATTAATGGTTTATTTGATAAAATCATTTTTTTTGTATATTTATATATTTGATAAAAGTTTATTAATTTTTTTTTGTAAAAATAAATAAAAGGTTTCTGGATTTGAGACTATTTTGACACCTTTACTTAACTTATTTAATTTTTTTCTATTACTATCCTTTATATATTTAATAATTTTTTTATTGTCCTTAATTTCCTTTTATCCATTATTACTTATTTTAATTTCATAGAGACAATACATTATTACACTGTTTTAAGTATTTGTTAGATTATTTTTTCAATTTTTATATAATTCAAATGGAAAACGACTTACATTATACATAGAAGTAGCTAATATTTCATTCCATGATGTTATATGAAAATTACACAGTGAAAACTATAAAAACAAACTCAATATATGAGTAGTTTAAATGGATAAATAAAAAAATTATAAAAATAAATAAAAATTAAATTTAACTAATACATATTACATAACTATTAACTATTTTAAATAAAATGAATTGTCTAAACAGAAAAACCTATAGAACTTTTAAGAAAATAAATAGAAGTACTAAAAGTTTTAGTTATTTCAAAAAATATAAAATTATATTTACAATAATATTTATTTTCTAAAAAAATAAATTTTATATAATAAAATTGATATAGTTATATATTTTTATATAATTTTACATTTACTTACTTTATTATCAACTTGAAATTTATAAATAAAAAATTACTAGTTAATAGTTAGTTTATGAACTAGAAGCTTGCATATCAGCTCCAATTAGTCTTACCAAACAAACTTTATGATATCTCGAAACATTAATTGTGAATTTTCTTTTTAAATAAATAAATAATTAAAAGAATGTCATAATAATTAGAGAATAACAGGATTTGTCAAAAATGCGTCTCTACAAGCCCAAAAAAAAAAATTACGCAAAGAAAACCTTATTGTAATATAATTTAATTATAGTAAACCCTATTACATTCAAATTTTGCAAAAACTGTTTTCATTAAAAGTCTTTTTAAAAAGATAGACAGTCATCTATCGGTAAGTATCTGTTTTCCAAACATTTTTAAAAAATAAAACTTTATTTAAACACACAGTTAAAATATTTTTTTAGTGAGCATATAAATAATTTTAAGTTTGACGAACAATCCTTGATGTTTTTAGCTATCATTTATTTGTGTTTAAATAGTTTCAAGTAATGTTTATACGTTGTAATTAAATATTTTAATATTCAATATACATACTTAATGATTATTTATAAATAATATCTCGTGCCATTAAGTATTTTTAAGCTTGTATCTTAATTTATAACCAAGGTTATTATGAATATTTTATAGTCAAACGTTTAATAGATATAAATACAAGGTCTCCCTCGTATACTCAGCACACCTAAAAAATTATAATTGTTTGTTATTTTTATTTAAATTTATATATTTTTCGTTTGAAAAGGTTTAAAATATATAATAAGTGATTCCATTTATTAATATAATATAGTAGTAAGATTATTTCCTTTAGAAGCCCAACCTTTTTATACTAAAAAAACTAAAATAAAAAGAGGTATGTTCACTTAAAATGAACATATTAAAATACTTTACAATAAGGAACTGCTTTCATATCATTTAAAACTAACTTTTAAAGTAGTGTTGAGTTTTCTCGTATTTATACTGCACTGTATTATATTTATTATTTTTACTCTTTAAATTTATATACTTATTGTAACTTTGTGTTTGATAAACTTAATTTAATAATTAAATAAATATTATAAATTGACATATTTTATTTTTTAGCAAAATAAAATATAATAAGACAAAAAATTTCATTTTATTAATTTTGTTTAAATTTCATAGTAATTGAGGTAATTAAAGATATATTTGGTTTTACTTATTGTCAAATATATTTATTAGAAGAAAAATTAATCTTAGAATTAAAAATTTGTAATACATCAGAATAGAGTTAGGATAATTTTAAAACTATTTTTTTTCTAGTAAATATATTTGATAATTAATAAAGATTAAACATGTATTTAATTACTTTAATTATTAACGATATTTGAATAAAACTAATAAAATTAAGATTTATATTTTTATTATACTAGAGATGAAATATATTAATATTTATTATACTAAATCAAGTATTTGTCCTTAATGATTTAAACAAAGTAAACATTATCCTTATTTATTTATTTTTAATCATATATATATATGGAATCACAATTGATCTACTCATCCCATTTTAGCTCACTAAATAAGGAGTTCAAACATGTTGACCTACATGAAATTTGTGGTTAATAGGTACATAAATTTTAAAAATAAAAAGAATATGATTATTTTGTAATGATTTTTTATTTACTATATATAAATAAGAGAATATACTATAAAAAATATATTAAATTAGATTATAAAATAAAATTTAAATTTGGACTTATAAATATACACGATATAGATAAAAAATGAATCAAAATATTTAATCGTATTAAACATACAAAATAATAAAAATTAAGAGGAAACAATAATACAAGTCGTGGAACCGACTGGACCAACTCACAAACTTAAATATCTAGTCCACTATATATATATATATATATATATATATATATATATATATATATATATATATATATATAATTAACTCTTTTAATTACAAAAAGAAATTGAAAATAAAATTATTCTTAAAAGATAAATTTTTCTAATATTTGCCATCCAAATATAAATCACATAATTTTAAAATCAATTTGAACTAAAATGTCCTTGATCTAATATTGCACATCCAAACCAAACACACCAAGTATATATAATCAAACCTTATGTAGCTTATATGTATGTTTAATTTTATAATCAAAATAAAATATTATAATCATCCATCTTAGTATATGATGTGATGTGTTCAACATCTATTGCTGGCTTCATCAACATTGTGTTCTTTGCTTTTCTCACTATGCTTGATATGGACAGCTGAAGCACTCAATGCTTCTATGTACAAAACCTTTATTAAATTCCTGAATCTTCTTCTAAAAGTTGGTATTCGGGACATCGATGCTACAATCCCCTGCAACCTGAAAATAATTATATGTTAATAATACATGTCTTACTCTTTTTACTTGTCTAATTTATCTTTTCACTGCATTTTTTTTAGTTTTCACTGCATTTTTACTCACACAAGAATTGCTTTTGAGCAATCACATTCACATATGCTGTGTTGTTGAAAAAGTTAGGATCTAAAAACAAGTACTTACATGAGATCTGTTTAGAAGTGCTTTTGAAAGCTTTTCTACTGGAAAAAAACTTTAAATTTTTGTAGAAAAGCTCATAAAAACTCTTCTAGTTTGTATCCAAAAAAGCATGCAATAATACCTTCTAATTATGGCTTGCAATTGTGCTCTCCTAACAGTGTCATCAGATGGGAATCCTGTGCTATCCCACTCCTCCGGCAATTCATTTTTGCATCTCATTACCAGTTCCTTCAGGCAACTTTCTTCTGTTTCTTCCAACTCCAGGTTCTTCAGCTGCTCTTTCATGATCAATAAAGGTTCAATAAACCACTCAAACACTCTATCCTTTGGTCCATTCATCCTTGTCAGCACTACATCCTCGGCTGCACAAGCATGCATATGTTAATTTTTTGCAATGGAATAGAGGCTATGAATGAAGCACTGGTACTTCAGTTGCTTCATGTATCCAATACTATGAAATTCCACTACAACTATGCAAACCATATAAGAATGTGCAATATAAAAACACAGAAACAGTCTCTTGATGAACGAATGACACTGTAACTGTTCTGTTTATGAAGGATTCGTAGAAAACAATGAGATTGATAATACTATTTTGATGTAAATAGTGGGAATTGATTATGATGACAATGATTCATGAAGTATGTAATTTGGATTTGCATACTTGTAGTTATATGTTTATTATGTCTTAAGAATTTTTATCCACTTCTAAATATGTATCTTACATATTATACTGTATACTATATGTTGTATGTTTTTTGAATTGGATTGCTATATATCCTATACAGATATGGTATCATAAAACTGAGGTGTGAGTGAGTAAGAGGAGTACAGATCAGCAATCCATCTGAGTTGGATTTTGCAGAAGTTAGAAGGCATTGCAGCATAGACCAAGCTGGTAACTTGATGCTTAACTTTTTGCAATTGCCTTTCAAAATGAATTCCTCAACTTCCCCAAAGCTTATAAGGGAATCACGCAGGAGTATCCTGCCATTCACCTCACATGACTTGAACAGCCAGTCCCATACCTGAAAAAGAAAAATTACTTTCAAGGTACCAAAATTTGTTCATGTATTGTTACCATGGAAGAGTCACCTGCACTGGTCTATATTGCTGAATTCTCCATTTCAGACTTCTGGATTGTTGCAAGGTGTGTTTTGAATTTTGTGAACCATCCCTCCTGTCTTTGAAATCAACATGAGCTCTTCCATGGTCTAAATGCCTCTTGTTTCTTCGGTATATTGGCCTGGCTGTCACAAGGACTTATCAGAATCAGTGATCACTGGACATTGTCCAATGCACTTTTAACAACAGCAATATGTCACTGCATTAAAGAAAATTTGATGGCACCTGGGCAAGCAGGATCCCTCTCTCAAGTAGAGTAAATCATTCACATATTCATCAAAAAGTGAAACCACAGACACAATGTAGGCAAACCCCATCTTCACTGAGTCTTCCTAGAAGTAAACAAAATCTTCACTCAATGAAATCTGCTAAAACTTGCACAAATGCTTAGTGAAATTAGAGCATCATGAGCCCTGACCTGATGGACAACAACTCCACTGTAGAGGGCTAGAAAAGGGCTGCAAAGGGTAGCTGCTAATACAGCCCCTACAACAGCCAAAGGCCAGAGGATGATTGCAAGGGCAGCAAATGGGACACATTCAGTTTCTAGGAATGGTCCCTTTCTTCCAATCAAATCTTCTAATAGTCTCTTCCACCCTCTCAACAGCATATATGGACTCTTCCACATAGCAATTGAGGTTATTAAAGCCGTGTCAAAGGGCACCCCAACCATGATCACCAACAAGCAACATGGTAATATTGACAATCTAGCATCAAAACAATTGAATTTGTGCAACTTTTTTTTCTCAACAAGGCTGTTGCTTCATATCACTTACACAAGTTATTGGAGGAGAAAAACTCACCGGATATCTAATGGCTTTTCACCAGGGGGTAAGTTTTCTCTTAGTTCATCCATGTATGAAAAATAGGAGTGAAAGCAGAAGTCTGTGACATCTTGAACCACTGTGCAGCTTCTTTCAATTGTGGACCAACAGCCATCCTGGTATCAGAATTAGGTAGCATTAAGGCTTCCTGCATTCTGCTCAAGTCCACAAGTTCTTAAGAAACTACATAGAATAATTAACGTTTGAAACTAAAGAAAATTAACCATATCACATTGGCAGGGTTACAAGTTTCAATGCTTTTTTTTTTTTTCCAAAACAAGTATGAACTAATATAAAAGCATAAAATAGCATATGAATGATATGGCAGTCTCTTAAAACCGATCATGTCCAAAAACAGATTTTGTTTTCATTTATTCCTGTTCACACATTACAAAAAATGTCATCTTATTTTCATTAGTCTTTTAGAGAGAATGATGGAAATAATAAAATAAACAAAGGGAAAATAAAGGAACATTTTGGAAACCGTTTCTCAAACTAAAAAGAAAGTAAAAGAACTTGTTTATATATATCTTATATACATACATAAAATATCCCAATAACTACATCTTTTGAAGTTAGATATACCAATAATTCTCTAAACACAAGGTTTTACAATCACTACCTTGATTGTGTAAAGGGTTAGAATTGAAAAATACAGATACCTTTTATAGAAAGATACATTATTACATAGAAATTGTCACTTACATTGAAGCAATGATAAAATTTGTTACTAAAATTCTCTCCCTTCCCCACAGCCTGAAAAGTTGCAAGAAGAGGAGCAAAAAACCCATATCCAATTCCACCTAAAAGGCTTCCAACAAAACCCACTAATGGCCAAAGTAACAGAGGAACTGGCAAACACATGAGCAGCACAACCTTGAAGACCAGTCCAAACCTATTTGTCCTATTGCCATAGGTCAAAGATTTCAAAAGGGTGAAAAGAAATAGTTGAGAAAGATCAATAGAAGAACATGTTGCAATTTGGAAAGAAAAACACAACCTTGCCACACAGTAGTATGTCCAAAATACATGTGCACTCCAAAGTCCAATGATAACAGCTGAATTTCCAGTGCCAATAATGGCAAATGCTATCAGACCTATCAGTGTACCTGTCATGAATGTAACTAGTAACTCTATTTGCCAAAATATATGCTAAAAAAATGGACAAAAACCAAATACTGAATGAAAGAGGAAAAAGGTAAATGAACCTTTTATGATGCCAAGGATAGAGAGCAGGAAAAAGAATGGAAGGAAAGAAATAAATCTCCAGAACTTGCTCAATGTATCTGCAAGTCTCATATCGCAGAAACCAACAAGTGAAAACCAAGAGAGAAACCATAAAATTGTTACCATCCAAAATTTTCTAGTTCCACCCTTGCATTCATGTCATTATTATTCTTTATTTATGCGATAAAAAATGTCAAAGAATTTTCTTTTGGTTCTATTTTTTATCAATTATCTTTGAAAACTATACAAAATAATTGAATGAAGTTTTAATCTTCACAATTTAGTATGTCGGTATTTGTTTTAGTTTTTCTAATTTTGTATATATTAGAAAAAAAATCGTATAAAATATTAAATGTAAATTAAAAATGTACAAAACAATAGAAAAATACTCATTTTTTATTTTAATATTAATTATAACATATTTTCTTTTTACAAATCCATACAAATTAGTTATATATATATATATATTAAAACTTAATTTAAATATTATAATATTTAAATATAAATATTATTATATTACTAATTAGTGAAAAATGATTTCAAACACATTTTTAAATTAAATATTTAAGATTGATAAATATGTTATATGTGTATCATACCAAAAAAAAGCATTATAATTAAATTCTAAGTAAAATACACTCACAATCAAAATAAAATTATTATTTTTTATAATAATTAATTTCGAAATTATATTAAAATGATTTCTAAATAATTATAATGTAATTTTTTACGTTATATATTACAACTCTATTAGTTATTTTATAATTTTTTTATTGACATTCAGTTAAAAAATAAATAAATACAAAAATAATTTAAACAAATACAATTGAGGCTACTAAAACTGCTTTTTTTTTTTAAAGAATAACAAAGTTACTTATAAATTAAAATTAAGAAAATGACTAATACAGCATTTCTCCTAGAAATAGATAAATATAAAATAAAGTAAAATAGAAAAAGTAAAATTTATTAAAAAAAATCAGCTCTTTCATTTTTTAAGGATCTATGTATGATAAAAGTGACTCGTGGCACCTGAAAGTGATTCGTGGCAACAGTATGAGGAAACAACGTGAAACAGGGTAAGTATCAAGATTGCATGAAGATGTTGCAAATTAATAATAAAAAAATTATATCAAACAATACGTAGTTCAAAACGTCTTCTCAAATATTACCTAAAAGTAATTGAATAACTCACGTTTGAGTACTTTCTAAAATGTTATTTTAGATTATTCAAGAATGATTTTTTTTTTTAAATTACTTTATTAAACACATCATATATAATGCAATGTGGTCATGGACAAAGACAATAGTGTAACAAAAATAGACGTTTAACGAATGAGTAAAAAAGTTAATTGTTAATTCTATCTTAATAATAAACAAACACGTATCAAAATACAGAGATAATATATTAGATAATATCAGAATTTGGATAAACTACTATATAAATTACACTAGCACTTCTTATTATTTTCTCTAATTACAATGACACTCCAATTTTTCAAAAATTGTACACAAATCTTCCTTTCGTTTTCAAAACATTACATGTGTCCCTTAAAGTTTTATAAACATTACATCTTTCAAGATATATCATTAAAATAATGAAAAAAAATTGTAAGTACAATTTGAGAAAATATTTTACACCAAAAATTAGTTACATCTTCATATAAAAGGTCTTTTTTTAATTAATACTCTATTTTATTAAATTATTTAGTTTATGAATAAGAAAAATGCGATTATCGAATACAGCAACATATAAACTTATTTAGTTTATTTTGCTCCACGTACCTTTTAAAATTGATATGAAACACGTACAATACTCTATTTATTCATGCCTATTCTTGTTACATTTAATATAATAAAAAGCATATTTAATAACTATAAAACTTTTTAAATAGGTTGTTTTCCTTATCAAATTTATATACATGAAAAGAGATTAAATTATTCTCAATTTAATAAAGTTATTTCCATCTTCATTCTTATAAATACATTTATAATGTATTTCCTTGAAGAATTTTGAAATTCTAAAAAATTAAAAACACTTTGATTTAAATTCCCTACATGCTCAAAATTTAAATTCTTAAATTTCAAATAAGATAATTTAATTTCTACTACAATATATATATATATATATATATATATATATATATATATATATATATATATATATATATATATATATATATATATTGTGTTGTAAAAGATGGCTGAAAAATTAATAAACTAAAATTTCGGAGGCGTGATAAAATATCACTGTCCTTCTGGATCTTAGAACTAGCAAAAAAGCTCTTTAGAGTAAAAATACCCAAGATATTTAGAAAAAAATAGAGAAAGAGAAGAAAGAATATGTGAGGAAGAGAAGAAGAGGAACTCTTGGTGTGTGATCTCGGAGTAGGAGGGACTCTCTATTTATAGAGGATGGAGGGCGAGTGGAATACGGAAGTGAAAAACTGTCTTGTACCATCCACGCGGAAGAGCTTCCACAACGTTCATAAAGTAGTTGCCAACGTTCGAAAATGACCACCTAAGTCGGAAGAGAAACGCAACAACGCTCCAACGTTTGAAAATGGAACCTTCATGTGCGGAAGGAAGATCTACAATGTTCAAAAACGAAGCCAACAACCCACGTTTGCAGTTGCTTGAAAAATCGCAGATTTGAATTCGATTTGGGGGTTAGGGATTGAATGTTTCGTTTTTTCCCTTTTCGATTTGCAATAGGTTATGAAAGTTTTCATTTTTTCCTCTTTTACAGATTTTGCAATACCCAGCACTTTCGATTTTCACAACAATCCCCCACATATTGCAAAATGTTTTAAAGAATAAGAAAGAAAATAAATAATATTGGATTTCATAAGATGTAATGCATCAGAGCTGGTATAGCAAGCTATATGAATCAGTCTTAGATCGATGAACTTAACACACAATGTAGTTGGTATAGCAAGCTATATGAACCAAGACACTTAGTATGTGTTAGAGGTTTATCAATCACAATACACCCCTAGAATTCTTGTTATTATCGTTGTGTTGCGCCTAATAGGCCATGCGCGTGCCTGGTATTCATGAGTGCTCTAGATATCTTGCCAAGATCTCATACAAGCGGCCCCACTTGAACTCATATAGGTGATTTCATCAAGTATATGCTGCAAATCATACACCACCCATAAGGGATATGAAAATCATTAAAACTTTATTATAAGCTAAAATTCGTACTCCACATGAAATTTTAACGACAAAGTTTACTTCTCAATAATGCAGTATCTAGCACCTTCACACACCATAGGAATGGACAAATTAATTTTAAATCAATTTTGTGCTAGCAGAACTAACAAGTTTCTTGTTCTTACACATATGAACCTTATTCATGGGATCTCCAATCACAAAGGTTGGGTTTCCATCACTTGTTTTTTTACAAGTGGCTTAAGGCCCATTCCCCTCGATGTTTCTAAAATCATGTTCCCCCTAGAGGTTTTGTCAGAGGATCAGCCAAATTCCGTTCTGACTTAACATAATTAATGGAAATTGTTCACCTCTTTAGCAACTGCTTTACCAAATTATGTCTCAATTGTATATGTCTATTCTTTCCATTGTAAGTTTTGTTTTTAGCTATAGTTATTGCCGATTGGCAATCACATTGTATTGATACAAATGGGGTTGGTTTCATTCCTAAGTTTTTCAAGAGCAACAAACTCTGATTCCATTGTTGATCTAGTAATAATGGTTTGTCTGGCTGATCTCCATGTAACTGCACCACCACCAAGTGTAAATACATCACCACTAGTAGATTTTGTCTCATCTGAATCAGAGATCCGGTTAGCATCATTGTACCCTTCTAGCATAATGGAAAATCCACTATATTCAATGGCATAATCCATTGTACCTCTTAAATATCTCATAAGTCTTGCAAGTGCATCCCAATGATCCTGACTAGGACATTGAGTATATCTACTCAGTCTACTTACTGCATAAGCAATCTGGTCTAGAAAAGCTCATTAAATGCAATAAGCTCCCAATTATCTGGGCATACTGAGATTGAGAAATAGATTCTCCTCTGTTTTTTATTAACTTGGAGTTAGCATCATAAGGGGTGCTTACTGATTTAAAATCATAATAGTCAAACTTGCTAAGAAGTTTCTCAGTATATTGCTCTTGAGAGAGTAATATAATATCTCCCTTCCTTATGACTTTAACTCCTAGAATCACACTTGCTTCACCCATGTCTTTCATTTCAAACTTAGATTCAAGAAACAATTTTGTTTTAGAAACTATATCAATGCATGTACCAAAAATGAGCATGTCATCCACATATAAACATATAATGACACATTCACCATTTTCTAATTTAGTATACACACATTTATCAACATCATTAGTAGAAAAACCATCACATAGTAAAACATTATCAAGTTTTTCATGTTATTGTTTTGGTGCTTGTTTAAGCCCATACAAAGATTTTAAAAGTTTGCATACCTTTTCTTCTTGGCCAGGAGCTACACATCCTTCAGGTTGAGTCATATAAATTTCTTCCTCTAGTTCACCATTCAAAAAGGCTGTCTTAACATCCATTTGATGAATAACTAACCTATGGATAGATGCTAGAGCTAGCAACACTCGAATAGAAGAAATCTTGGTAACTGGAGTAAAAGTATCAAAATAATCTATGTTGGGTTTTTGAGAAAATCCTTTTGCTACTAATCTTGCCTTATACTTTTCTATCGATCTATTAGGATGATACTTTTTCTTGAAGATCCACTTACAACCAATAGGTTTTGCTCCTTTAGGCAAATCTATTAAAGTCCAAGTGTTATTTTTCTGAATAGAATCAATTTCAATCCTAATGGCCTTGTCCCAATTCTTAGCATCAGGAACACTAATAGCTTCTGAAAAACTTAATGGTTCATTTCCAACAAGATAAGTATAAAAATTATCTCCATAGGAAGTTTCCTTTCTCTGTCTTTTACTTCTCCTCAAATCCTCACACATTATATCACTAGCAATGTCTATAGGTTATTCAGAAGTACTAGTAACCTTTAAGGGAAAGATATGTTCAAAAAACTCAATATTTTTAGTTTCTACTATAGTATCACGTTCAATTATGTCACTATTAAGAACAAGAAATCTATAGGCAACACTATGTTTAGCATAGCCTAAAAACAAGCAATCAGAAGTTTTAGAACCTATTTTCCTTTTCTTAGGATCAGGTAACATCACTTTAGCTAAACATCCCCACACTCTTAAATATTTGAGATTAGGTTGAAAACCTTTCCACAACTCATAGGGTGTTTTGCCAGTTTTCTTATGAGGTATTCTATTTTGTAAAAAACATGCTGTAAGAAGAGCTTCACCCCAAAGATTATCTGGAGCATTAGAACTAATAAGCATAACATTCATCATTTCTTTAAGAGTCATATTTTTTCTTTCTACTACTCCATTTGATTCAGGTGAATATGGTGGGGTTACTTCATGAATAATTCCTTCTTTAACACAATAATCATTAAAAGAAACATATGCACCACTCTATCTGATCTAATCCTTTTAATCTTCTTATCTAATTGATTTTCAACTTCAGTTTTATAAGAAAGAAACATATCAAAAACTTCATCTTTATGTTTTATTAAGTACACTTTTGTATATCTTGAATAATCATCTATGAAAGTCACAAAATAATTTTTACCACCTCTAGTCATGGTTTGTTTTAAATCAACAAGATCGGTATGAATTAAACTTAATAACTCAGTTTGACGTTCAATAGAATGACATACTTTCTTTGTAATTTTTGATTCTACACATACATCACATTTCATACTTTGTTTATCATGCATGTTAATTAATCCTAGTCGTTGCAATTTAATAACATACGAAGAATTTACATGTTCTAATCTAGCATGCCAAATATCATAAGAGTCAACAATATAAGCAGAAGATATGGATCCAGATTCATTAATAAGTTCAGAAACATTCAGTACAAAGAGACTTTGATCACAATATCCCTTCTCCACAAACACATTATTTTTTGTCATCACAATCTTATCAAATTCGAATGACACTTGACCCCTACCTTTCCCAATAGTGCTACAAAGATCAAATTAAATCTGATTGTTGGCACATGCAACACGTCACTTAAAGCCAAAGTCTTCCCAGATGTGAGCTTTAGAAGAACTTTACCTTTTCCCAGGACAGAAGTAGTCCTAGAATCATCAAGATAAACTTGTTCTTCTCCATCCCCTACACTAGAGTAGGAGGAAAATGCATTTCTGTTTGCACAGATATGCCTGGTAGCCCCAGAGTCTACCACCCATTTGCTCACATTTGTCTCAAGGTTCACTTGTGAAACGACCAAACAAATTGTATCTTCCCCTTCGACTATATTTGCCTTAGGAGGATTGTCTTTCTTGACCCTGTGTCTGCACTGAGGTGCATGGTGACTTGGCCTTCCACAAACAAAGCAGTTTCCCTTCTTCTTGAAGATGGGTTTGGGTCCACTGGGACGAGAATTGTGATCAGGTTTTTTCTCGTACCTTTTTGGAGCTGGTCTATCTTCTATCATATTTGCTTTGGCAGATAAGGCCTTAGCCCTTGCAGCGGCACACTCCTTCCGGTTGGTGTCTTCAATGATGATGTGAGTGATGAGGTCTGGTAGTGACATCTATTTATGCCTATGCTTCAACTGTTGTTTGTAGTCTGTCCAGGACTGCGGAAGTTTCTTGATCAGAAGTTTTGAAACAAATTCATTAGGAAGAACAATATTCTCTGCTTTAATGTCTTCAAGTAGCTTGTGATATTCATTGATTTGAATCTTGATATCCTTGTCCTCTATCATCTCCCAGAGGTAGTACTTTCCGACAATGAATCTTTATCGGACGACATCTTCAACAATGTATTTGAGAATAAGAGAATCCCAAATTTCCTTTGCTTCCTTGTAGGAGCAATACACATCGAACAAATCGTTAGATAATGCACTGAGCATGGTGTGGCGACATACCTTATTTGCATGAATCCAATCTTCAATTTGTTTGGCAGGAGAACTGGTGTCCGGTTTCGACGTCGTAAGTGCAAAAGCAACTTCATACATGTCTAACAGGGTAGACACGCATTCCTGCCAGCGTCGGAAGTTTTGACCCAAAAAAACTTCAATTTTCGAAACATCCAAAAATGGCTTCGTAAAGATGGTTGACGTTCTGGAAGTACTGTTTGACATCTCTGACACAATGTTGTTGTTTTCCACACCGTCAACCATAAGTCCTTAAGATTGTTGTAAAAGACGGCTGAAAAATTAATAAACTAAAATTCCGGAGGCATGATAAAATATCACTGTCCTTAAGGACTTATCCGCGATAAATGCGCAAGTCTCTCAGGATACAACAGGAACTTCTCAGTTAAAAACTTAGGATCTTAGAACTGGCAAGAAAACTCTTTAGAGCAAAAATACCCAAGATATTTAAAAAAGAAATAGAGAAAGAGAAGAAAGAATATGTGAAGGAAAGAAGAAGAGGAACTCTTGGTGTGTGATTTCGGAGTAGGATGGATCCTCTATTTATAGAGGTTGGAGGGCGAGTGGAATACGGAAGTGAAAAACTGTCTTGCACCATCCACACGGAAGAGCTTCCACAACATTCATAATGCAGTAGCCAACGTTCGAAAATGACCACCTAAATCGGAAGAGAAACACAGGAACGCTCTAACGTTCGAAAATGGAACCTTCATATGTGGAAGGAAGATCTACAACATTCAAAAACGAAGCCAAAAACCCATGTTTGCAGTTGCCTGAAAAATCGTAGATCTGGATTCGATTTGGGGGTTAGGGTTTGAATGTTTCGTTTTTGCCCTTTTCGATTTGCAATAGCTTATGAAAGTTTTCATTTTTTTCCTCTTTTACAGATTTTGCAATATCCAACACTTGCGGTTTTCACAACATATTACACGTCAATAACTAAATTAAAAGTAAATTTTATCAATCCAACATTAAGTTGAAATGAAATTGCATCAATTGTTCATGTAATTGGTAGTAATAGAGTTATTTTTTTTAAGGATTACATATATCTTTTCTTGAAAGACAATTACACTCGAGAAAAACTACTACGGGTAATATCAAATATTTATATAGTTACCTATTCAAAACTCAAAATTTGAAACTATTAATTTAAATTGAAATAATTTTACACTAATTAATTCACACATTCAGTGTGAATCACTTGTTAAGTGAACTCAGAATTATTATATATTTTCTCGTAAAATAGACTTTTTATACTAAAATAATAAAAAAATAGCCAACTCCTAAAATGGAGAAAGTTTAACCAAGAAGAAGATGTACATATGCAAATGAGTGTAGAATGGAAGACAATTGCTTTCTTCACCTTTTTAATTTAAACCTATACCTCATTAATTTGAACTACAACTCCAAAATTTTAAAAATATTATTTTATTCTTTTTAAAAGTGATTTTCAAGTTATCTATTCCGAAAAAAACTTTCAAAACACATTTTTCGGAATTTATAAAATAGATTCTGGAACATATTGAATAATATAAGATTTTCAAAATAAAATTTTCCGAATACATCAAAAACATTTCGGAACAAGTTTTATGAAAAGAAATTCTGATTTTTTTTTCAAAAATATATAATATCTTCTAAGATACGTTTTTTAAATAAGTTTTTCAAAACAAATTTTTTAAAATGAGATTTCTTTTTGTAGTGTTTTTTTTTTCTCTTCTTCTAATGTGGTAACGGTGCAATGACGACAACGGTGATAGGTGTTCTAAGGGAGAAGTAGCGGAGCAATTCTAGAAATACAAGTTAAAAATAGGCGGTGCAAGAAGTAATTGTCAAAATGAAATATATTGTTAGAGATTTGGCAATTGTTTCTGCATCCCACTTTTTTTTCCTACACCTTATTTGAAATTCACAGTATCGGAAACGTCCTTGTTTGAAAGTCATTTTTTTTATATTTTGAAAAACATTTTTTGGAAAAAAACTTTTTAATTTTGAAAAATGTTTTTTGAAAGATAAAAAGTAATTTCTGAAAAATGTTTCCTATAAGATAACTTTTTATTTTTCAAAAAACACTTTCTAGAATAAGAAAGTTTTCTTTTGGAAAACGTTTTTCGTAAGTAATTTCTCTTTTTACAAAATATATTTTTTGTAAGCACTCGTCCTCACACCTCCTTTTTCAGAAAACGATTTCCATAATACAAAAATATTTTACAGAAAACATTTTCCATAAGGCATTTCATCCACTCCACAACATATTTCGGATTTTGTTTTCTCAAAACCTATTTCCTAGAAACGAATTTTGCAAAAACCTTATACCATGCACCCCCTACACCAAGTAAATATGCAAAAAGAAAAGTCACTTACCTCCTACTCACGATGACACTACCGAAGAAGCTTTCCTTCTAGCACCACCACACTTGCTAGAGAACTTCTGCACCACTCAACAGTTACCCACTGTACCACTCTCCCTTTGAATATTATGTTAAGGGCATTTTTGATATTATGAACTTTTAATAGGGTGTAGGAAGTGGAGTCATTATTTTCTGTTATTTACTTGTCTTTATATACCTATTTATATTAGTGATTTGTATTTAACTGTCTATTATTTTCTCTATTTCACTGTTTGAGTTTCATTTACCAGAAATTTGTAATTTTGTTTAATTTGAATTTTCTGAGCTAATTTTATTATTATTTTCAGGGCAGCTTTGGAATTTTATTGGGCTTGGAAATTAATTCTGGAATTGAAAAGGAGCTGCCACATTATCATTTTTTATTTTTAGATTTTATTTTTAGTTTTTATTCGTTGGACCAGAATTGAATAAATTTCTGCCCATTAAGTTTAGTGTTGAGGATTTATTTAGGTCTAGCCACCTATTACAGGGAGAAGGGAACAGAGAAGCAAATAGTTCTTTACTCTCGACCTTTGGGGTTCAGTTCATTCTCTCTCTGGAAAAACTGGTTATGTATTTATTTTCTTTCCTCTACAATTACATTCTGTTTTCGTTTAAATTCAATTTCGTTCCTTTTTAATTTCGTTCCTTTTTAATTTCGTTTTGCGTTTAATCTTCGTTTGCTTTATTCGAATTTAATGGAAGGCTAATTTATAAGGTTATCCTTTTGATTCAGATTGCAAAGAAGCTTTGAGGTTACTGTTGTGTTATTTTTCCTCTTTTTGTCTCTTAACTCTTCATCAATTTATTTTTGTGCTTAATGGTTTTACTGGTTCATGTTTAATGTTTCAGTTAATATGAATTTCGTGTCTTTGTTCATGTTTAATGGAATGAGTCACGAGTTATTGGGATGAAATGAATGATGTATGTGAATGCTTAATTTACATAAGGAAAACTTGTGTTAATTATCACTTAGTTAATTAATTTGGGTTGGAATTAGGGTTCAATAAGTTGAGTATGAATTTCTGTATCCTATGATAAGCGAATTGCAATCTAATCAAGAGGGTAATTTAAAATTCGGTTAAGAAAATCTAATTCGATTATTGTTTTATTTTTATTATATTAAATATAGTTATTTCACAATAACCTCCATTTTTTGTCTTTGTGTGTTTAATCCTTTTACAGGAACTAGGTCCTTGGGAGACGACCTAGGAATCACTCTCTAGTATTGGATTTAACTACAATTATTTGACCAGATACGACTTTGATCAGGAAGCAAATGTAAGGGTGCAAGAAACAATTGCCTAAAGATCTTGCAACACAAAAGTAAGCCCAAGTTTAAGCTTAGAGGCCCAAAAATGTTAAGAATAGACATGTTGCTCTCTCACATACACAAATTTGAGTATGATATTATAATGTCTCGTAAATCCTTCTTCACAAAATTAAATTCATATTTAATGGGTCTCACAATTTTTTTTTTTTATGGTTTCTCAAATTAAAATTTATATATAACGAGGGATTTATTCTTTATTGATATATCATGAATAAACCACTGGATTATTGTCCTATAATTTGGTTACAAATTAGCAAAAAATATTATGTAACCAATCTTTCGCAATTACTTATATTTATTAGTTAATATATTTTTATCATAACTTTTGTACTGTATATTGTGAGTTTTTTATAAGTAGGGTTTCTCATACACTGTATTAACATTTTGTAATTATATACTAAAATTGATCTTGTAGAAGATGTTCATCACAAAAGTGTAATAATTATTAAACTTTAAGAATTAATTATATTTATATAATTTAAAGCATATCAAATAATAAAAAAATATGCATTTTATAAAAATGAACATTCAATAAAACTCGTCAACTTATCTTAAACTAAATATCTACTTATTAGGGTATAAAAATATTTTGTAGGTGTCACATTCTATTGAAACTAAAATTTTATCTTAATAATTGGAAAACAACTTTCATATCAATTTTTAAATAATATCACTAAAACATTTTTTTGAATATATTAATTTGTAACATGTATCTATGAACTAATAATTTTTCAAGTGATACTTCTCGAAAGCTCCACGAATATGTAGAGTGTATGCTATGGGAAGTCCTAGCACCAATCTTTTTCGTCTCCTTCTCATCGAGTTAATAAAAGACAAGTCAGGAGAAAATATAAAATTTTTGAATTGAATATCTATACATATACATACACACTTATATATATATATATATATACACACTTTTATATATATATATATATATATATATAAAGGAAAATACCTGTGTTACTTTATTGGTTTTTGTACCTATTCGATAATAAAGTCAAGTTTACTCGAATCTATTACAGCCCAGCTCGTTATTAATTATCAATTAATATTTTATTTGTGATTGATCTTAATTGATATCACCGTATTATGGTAATTTGTGATTCCTAACATCCTAAATCATTATGGGAAAATATTCGGTCTTTAATGATAAGGCCTTATAAGTACATCCAGACTCTACAGGAAGTATGATCTTTTCAGAATACCCTCATACTTTTATTCCCTAAACACCTTTTTGCACTCTTACTAACTTGAGCGTGAGTCTTCTGTTGGTAGACCCTCATTCGGTTCATGTCTCTAACTCGGTTGCCGACAACACCAGCATAGACGACTCGTTCTCGAGTTAGGTAAGAACATTTGGCGCCCACCATGGGGTCCTAGTAAAACTTTGCCCACGACCACCCTTTTTTCTTTGACATAGGAATGGATCTTGCGTTGTTAGAAACTCTCTAAAAGCACATGAAAGGGATCGTGCAACAAAGCGTGACGACCATGCAGGCAGCCCTTCATGAAAGTGAAGTCAAGGTGCAGAATGCTCTTTATGTTGCCCTTCATGAGAGCGAGGTCAAGGTGCATAATACCCTTCATGCTGCTCATGACCTCGCCCGGGACAATCATAGCCTGGTGTAGACCGACGCTTAGGTGCAACTATCACCAGAATATTGGACACAACACGGAAGAATACACCAAGGTCCGGGATCTCATTGAGGAGCTCATCCAGTCAGGGTCTCTAACACATTTCATTCAGAGAAGTTGGTCACATGCAAATCGTGAGGGATCTAGGAACTTTGGCGCGCGAGGAGGACGCGGGGGACGCTTCAATGGCAATAGAGGTCGAGGCCGAGGATGCGTCGAACTCGAGGAGGAGAGAACTAGGGAACCCAGGGTTGAGGTAAGAAACGGATGCACTCAACAAAATCCTAACACTATAGCGGGATCTGTAAACATGGTAGAATTCTAGTTCGGCTCGGTTGGAATAGGCCAACCCCACCCCAGCACCACGGAAAGGTTAGTAGACGTGGGTGATGTTCAATTAGGTACGGTTGGCACTATTGCAGGAGGTTTTGCAGGTCGCAGCGCATCTAGCTAGGCCAGGAAGAGGCATTACAGGAGCATAAACTCAGTGAGTTACTTGCCGCCTCGCTCACAATCACCCATCACCTTCTCGGACGTGGATTTCTCCATCAACAATCCTAACCAGGACGACCCGATAGTCGTTACTACCACCATTGCCAATTGGAGGGTGCACAAAATCCTCATAGACCAGGGCAGTTCGGCTGACGTATTATATTGATCCATCTTTCTTAAGTTGAATGTACTTGAATCCGCTATCTAGTCGTACACCAAGCCGCTACTGGGGTTCGCTGGCCAGAGAGTCCATGCTCGGGGTTATGTGGATCTGCTGACAAACTTCGGTATGGGGCAGTCCTACTGAACTCTAACGGTATGTTACATCCTAGTGGAAGCAAAGACGTCGTATATCGTGCTCATAGGATGACAAACCCTTAATCAACTTGGGGCTGTGGTCTCCACCCCGCATATGGCCATTAAGTTCCTTGCGCCGAACGGGGCCATCATAACGATTAAGACAGATCCAAAGGAGGTTAGGCAGTGTTACATGCAGAGTTTGAAGGTCAACCCCTACTCACTAAAGTCAGTGAGAGAGCAAGCTACTCAGACCGAAGAGATTCAGGTACCCCTGGCCAAGTGCCACAATGTGGAGATAGTGGTCAAACAGGAGGTCCCGAGGAGGTCGCGATAGACACTGAGGTTGTCGCAGATGGAGAGGTTAGGTTGATCTCGACCCTCGTGTGGAGTTCGAGGAGGGCCGCCCTACTTTTGATGAGCCAACGACGACAATACAGCTCAAGCTCAACCCTCACCCTCATCAGGTCACTCGTTGCAATGCCCACCGACTTGTGAGGGGCAAGATACAGCTGGTACTGGTGGCCAACTCAAATCTCTTTGTGTGGAGTCCAGCTGACATGCCTGACATAGATCCTGATTTCATATGCCATAAATTGGCACTCTTGCCTCAGGCCAGACCCGTAGCGTAGAGAAGTTGAAGCTTGGGGGAAGAAAGATGATTGACTGTGGAGTTGGAGGTATCCGAACTCGCCCGAGCAGGATTTATTAGGGAAATCACGTATACCACGTGGCTGACCAACGTGGTGGTGGTAAAAAAATGCAACGACAAATGGCATTGATCTTAACAAAGCTTGCCCGAAGGACACCTATCCTCTCCCGAGTATTGATCGGTTGGTCGATAGTACATCGGGATATGAGATGTTGAGTTTCTTGGATACTTACTCGGGGTACAATCATATCCGAATGTACCACCCAGACAAGGACAAAACAACATTTATGACTGAAAGGTCAAACTACCGTTATCAGGTAATGTCGTTTGGACTCAAAAATGCAGGAGCGACTAACCAACGCCTGATGGACAAGATCTTTCATGAGCTGTTAGGCAAAACCATGAAGGTATACGTTCACGACATGGTGGTAAAGTTGGTAAAGGCCGAGAAACATGCAGCCGTCTTGGAGGTTGTATTTGCAAGGGTTAAAAGGCATGAGATGTGCCTGAACCCTGAGAAGTGTTTCTTCAGAGTCAGGGGAGGTAAATTTCTTGGGTTCATGATCTCCTAGAGGGGCATTGAGGCGAACCCCGACAAGTGCAAGGCAATATTGAGCATGAAGAGCTCGACCTGTCTCAAAGATTTTTAGCAACTTAACGGGAAACTAGTCACACTCTCATGTTTCCTTCCGAAACTGGCTGAGAAGGAAAAACCGTTCTTTAAGCTGCTAGAGGGTGCAAAGGCTTTTGTTGGGACGACACGTTTGAGCACATGTTCACCTAGATCAAGAAGGATATTGCTGCTCTCTTTGTGTTGGTTAGCCCGCCACCCCAAGCCTCATTACTGGTATACCTGGTCATGGCACAATCGGCCATCAGTTCGGTATTAGTATACAAGGAGGGAAGCAAACAGAACCCTGTATACTTCACAAGCAGGACCCTGCAGCTAGCAGAAGAATGATATCAAATAATAGAGAAGCTGGTACTCGCCCTAGTGTTCTCCGCTAGACGACTACATCACTACTTCTGCAATCACAACATGACGGTCAAGATCGACTATCCCATTAAACAGGTCTTGCAGAAGCCCAAATTGGCAGGAAGAATGACGGCATGAGTTGTAGAGCTTTTGGAGTTTGGCCTCCGATACGAATCCCAAGGTCCAATGAAAGCATAGTTTTAGGCAGACTTCCTCACCGAGTTAACCCTAGTTGCCAAGGAGAAAACGTTATGGCTTCTCAGTGTGGACGGATCTTCCAATAAAAAGAGGTGTGGTGCAGGGGTCATATTGGAAGGGCCTGGCGATATAGTAATAGAACAGTCTATTCGATTCGAGTTTGAAACTTCCAATAACCAGGCGAATATGAAGCTTTGATAGCAGGTTTGAAGTTGGCTAAAGATCTGAGAGTTTGAAACCTAAAATGCCAGACCGAATCGCAGTTGGTTGCAAGACAGATGAACGATGAGTACCAAGCTAGAGAGCCACTGCTTCAGAAATACTACCACGTTGGTCGAAGCCTAATTCGTCAGTTCGATGAGGTTGGTATAGTGTATGTGTCGAGAGCCGATAATGACCGAACTGACGTCATGTCCAAAGTCGCAAGCACAAAGAAGATGGGGCAGCGCAAGACATTGATTCAGGAAGTGTTGAACACTTCGAGTTGGGACCACGGAAATGTGTTCGCAATTCAAATTGGGGGAGGTAACTAGATGACCCCTAACCTGAACTTCTTGACAGTGACATGCTGCCCGAAGACCATTCGGAGGCAAAGAAAGTGAAGAGACAGGCAACCTCGTACACGGTCGTGAATGGTGAGTTATTCAGAAGAGGTTTCTCTTCCCCCCTACTGAAATGCCTAGACCGTGCCTAAGCCAACTACGTCTTATCCGAGCTCCACAAGGGAATTTGTGGAATGGACTCAGGAGCAAGGTCTATGACTGTTCGGGTTCTTAGGGCAGGATACTACTGGCCAACAGTAAAGCAAGACACCCGCTGTTACACCAATAAGTGCTAGGAGTGTCAAAAGTATGGGCCCGTTTTCAGTGAGCCCCTAGAAGAAATCCATCAGACGATGACACCATGGCCTTTTAGTAGTTGGAAAATGGATATCTTAGGCCCTTTCCCATTAGCGAAGGGGCAAGTAAAGTTCCTTATAGTAGCCATTGACTACTTCACCAAGTGTATAGAGGCCAAGCCCATTGCCACTATTTCGGCCCGTTAGGTGTAGAATTTTTTACGAAAAAATGTCATATGCCAACACGTTTGCCACACAGCTTGGTATTGGACAACGTAGACAATTCACAGACCAGAACTTTGAGCAGTTCTTGAAACAACTCGGTGTGAAGCACCTGGCGTCAAGTGTGGAGCAACCTAGACGAATGGGCAAGCAAATGCAACGAACAAGGTAATATTGGGGGAGCTTAGGAAGAAGCTTGGTCAGATGAAAAGACTATGGGCTGAGGAGTTTTCGAGCATATTGTGGGGGTACCACTGGACACCCCAATCATCGACAAAAGAAACTCCTTACCGACTTACATACGGGTCTGACGCTATGATACCTGTAGAGCTCAGGGAAGCTTCATGGAGAAGAACAAACTTCGACGAGCAGAGCAATGACGACAACCTTCGAGCCGAGTTGAATCTGGTGCACGAAATTCGTGAAGAGGCCCGAGTCCGAGAAGAAGTAGCCAAGCTCAGGGTAGCTCGGCGATACAACACTCGAGTGCATAAGCTAACCTTTCAAAAGGGTATCTGGGGTGGAGAAAGGTTGGAGAAGCCTGCAAAAATAAATAGGAAGGTAAATTGGCACGAAACTGGGATGAACCTTTCAGAATAGTAGATGCCTTCCAGAACGGAGCATACAAGCTTGAAGAGTTAGGTGGCAGACTTATACCAAAAACTTGGAATGCCACTCATCTCAAAATGTACTACAGTTAGTTTTAAAGAACAGGTACAATGTACTCTTTTCTTGACTTGGATTTTTTCCTTAAGGAGGGTTTTGACAAGCAAGGTTTTAACGAGACTCGTACCCTAATAAATAAATGTTATATTTTCCAATTCTCTATTCCTTTTTTACACATTTTCTGTCAGAACATCCTAAGTCAAAATTCAAGTCAGGCTAATGCTCAGACGATTTACTTAAGGCTAAGCAAAACACTTAAGTCAAAATTTAAGTCGGGCTAATGCTCAGATGATTTATTTAAGGCTAAGCAAAATGCTCAAGTCAAAATTCAAGTCAGGTTAACACTCAGACGATTTATTTAAGGCTAAGCAAAACGCTTAAGTCAAAATTGAAGTCGGGCTAACACTTAGACGATTTATTTATAAAAGGCTAAGCAAAACGCTTAAGTCAAAATTCAAGTCGGGCTAACACTTAGACAATTTATTTAAGGCTGAGCAAATCGCTTAAGTCAAAATTCAAGTCGGGCTAATGCTTAGACAATTTATTTAGAAAAGGCTAAGCCAACGCTTAAGTTAAAATTCATTTCGGGCCAACACTTAGCACTAATGCTTATCGTTTGGACGACCTATGTACCAATTAGGCTAGGCTTAAAGTTAAATGGCTCAAGCTAAGTATTCAAGATAACAACAACCACATCAAACCGCAACAAGCACGATAACATAAAATAACAAATTGTCGTAGTTACAGATCCATTGTTCAAAAGACAAGAGTTTGATACAATAATAGAATCATTGTTCGGAATCGAAGTCATCCAGGAGTTGCCTGTCGACGACCTCCTTATCAATGTCAAAGCGCATCGGGTCGATCTCGGGAGCAAATAAGACGGCTTGCCTCATAGCCTTCATAAAGCCGTCTTCGTAGACTTCGACGCAGCCCTTCCTTAATCGAAGCTTCTCCTCCCCCCACTCGGCCTCCTTCTTGGCCATTTCTTCGTGGAAGTCGGTCATCCTTTCATCAACCTCCTTCAAGGAACTTTCAGCACGAGCCAACTCCCATTGACAATGCGACAACTCGGTCTCCTACTGCTTACACAACCCCTGGAAGTGGAGGAGTTGGACCTCTTTACCTGTGAAGGCTGAGTCTTTGTGAGCATTGGCTTTCCGGAGCTGTTGAATTTCCTTTTCTAGCTTCTCCTTGGCCAATTATCCAACTGTCCTCTCCAAATCGACAAGCTTGTAGAGCAGGCCGGATCGTCTATCGGCAGCACAACGACAGTGTTGCATAAGGGCTAAACACCTCGCCAACATAATGCTCCCAGCCTCCAAACTTCCCAAATCCTTTGCCTGCCAATTCACGTGCCAGTTGGATTGGACACTAGGATAGGTGATGCTGAGGTGATCCAACCTGTAGCCAGCCTGATCCCCGCGAAAGCCTAGTCTGAGACCGAGGTTTGAGATGTAGCGGCCATGTCGGTAATTGGTGCTTGGCCGGCAGATGGACATGGTTGCTCAACATGACAGTCAAGGAAGCTTGCCCCACCGTAGAGGAACCCCCCAAGTTGATCACCTCGGGCACCACATCAAGAAGAGTGGACCTCGTCGCACTGACAACAGGAGAGATAGAAGTCTTTGGTACATTGGGACTTCGGTGACGGGGGAAGTAGGGCCATCAGCAACAGGATCAGAAGCGGCACTAGAGGAGTCATTCTGAGCCGAGGCGGTGTCGGTGGAAGAGGTAGCCCTACTCTTCTTCTTTTTTGCGGCCTGGAAGCCAGCCACCAGATCGCAGCGACCACCGACTTTGGCACGGAGCTTCTTCATGTCAATTTCGTTGCCCATATCAGTGACACACGAAGTGAATTATACCTACGAACAAGGCATCAAGATCCTCAACGAATGGGAGGAAGAGAAGCGCCCTAGTGTGTAGAGGGTGGGGAAGTTGCCTGATAGCACTTATAGCCTCCCTCTCCCGGGGGTAAGCTGGTACTCGGCTCGTGGCTGAAACCTGGTAGGTCTTTGCCAGTATAATGGGTACCGATGTGTATAGTCGGATTGGAAGAGGAGACGTCTCTCCGTGTCCTCGGGGTGGCAACGAAGCTTAAAAATTTTATCTTGAAATATTTGTAGGCTGAGCTATACAAGGTAAAAAGTGAGCTGCATGAGGGGCACCTAGGGACACTTAATCGACAAGCTTCCCAAACTTCATTTGGTAGAAGTGCGTAAAAATGTTTATTGAGGGCTCGAAACCAAGGTGCCCATAGAGAAGCTAGAAACACTTCAGAAAGGCCCAACTGTTAGGATGCAACTGACTTGGGGCTATGTTCATAAGAGTTAGCATACCTGCCTCAAAATCGGTTAAGGGAAATGTAATGTCATACTCCTTAAACGAGTATTCATACACGTAGATAAAATCATAACCATCGGGTTTCGGCTTCATGTACACCCTTTCATGTGCTTTACAAGGCCTGGCCACGACATGGTCGACAACAAAATCAACACAGGAAATATATTCAAAAACAAATTTATCCACTTTCTCCCTAGTGTCATATTCAGAAGCATGCTTTGCTACATCACTATGTACCTAGGAATATTCAGGGTCGGCAATGGGGGTGTTGAGCCTGTGTTACTTTATTGGTTTTTATACCTACTCTATAATGCGGTCAGATTCACCCGAATCTATTACAACCCAGCTCATTATTAATTATTAATTAATACTTTATTTGTGATTGATCTTAATTGATATCGATCACACCGTATTATGGTAATTCGTGATTCCTAACGTCCAAAATCATTATAGGAAAATATTCGGTCTTTAATGATAAGGCCTTATAAGTATAACCAGAGTCTACAGAAAGTATGACCTTTTTAGAATACACTCATACTTTTATTATCTAAACACCTTTTTGTACTCTTACTGACTTGAGCGTTGGAGAGTCTTTTGCAAGTGGACCCCCATTCGGTTCAATGTCTCCAACTTGGTTGTCGACAACACTAGCATAGACAACTCATTCTCGGGTCAGGTAAGAGCAGTTTTCTTTCACTGTCTTTGTTTTTGGTCTTTCTCTCCTCTTCTCTTGTATGTCTTTCTTCCCCCTTCTTATTTTGAAGCCCTACCTTCTCTCTTTTTCTTTATTATCAATCTTTAGGTTAAAACTACTAGCTTCTATATTTCCATGGATTGAGTCTAAACAGTCAAGGAGACTAAATGAACCCTCACAAATACAAAATGTTGATAGTTTTTCTATGTGTAGTGACAAGAAAAGTGAACAATTGCTTCTTACACCCCTTCATTTACTTCTTGCACCTATCATATTTTTAAAATACCAGAACTATTCTTGGAATGTAAAAATATTTCAAAATTGGTATTTCAAAATGAATATTGACGGTGTAAAAATAACTTTTAGATTTGGTTTTTCGAAATAATTTTATAGGTGAAAAAAGTAATTCTAGAAAACATTTTTCAGAATGGAAATTTAATTTCTGGAAAAATTTTTTATAAAACTTTTTTCATAAACATAATATGGAAAACGTTTTCCAAAAACCAAATTTGCATTTTGGAAAATATTTTCTAGAAGTCAAATTTAACTTCCAGAAAACCTTTTCCGAAATTCGTTTCTCACACTCCCAACCAGTTTTGGATTTTGTTTTTCGAAAGTCATTTTCAAAAATCGATTTCCACAAACAACTTAAATAAAATGTGCATCCATCCACACGAAATCAACCAAAACACACTCATCCACAATACCGTTACTCGGAGAAGTCCGCGTCGCACCACCACATACATGCTGCCACTAAATTTGGAACACTCACCTACAACACCTCCTCTTTCCTAATAATATGCCAAGCGTGACAATGATATTTTGAAAAAGGTGATGGGTTGCGAGAAGCAAATATGGGGGAGGAAACAATTGCCAAAAAAAGTGAAATGTGTGCAGAGTGAGTGGGTGAGGTTGTGGTAAATAGCCGAGAGGGTGAGAATGTGAGAAAAAAAAAATTGTGTGAGAGCAATGGAAAAAGTGATTACTTAAAAGAGAAAAGATTGATTCATAAAGTAATAAAAAAAGATATTTTATATTTTCTTTTATTAAATTATAAAATAACATTGTAATAATTATTTTTATTTTCTAGTATTACATATCAATAAATGTATATATATATATATTAAACTTTAAAAATATTTCAAATAACAATAATTAAAATCTTTTTTTTAGATTTGAACTTTTTTAAAACTAATCAATTTTCTTGTCATTCCATAGTAGCAAAACTATTGGAAGAATTTTGACCGGGTTTTTTTTAGAAGTTTTTATGGTTTATTAAAAAAATAAATTTAAGGTGAATTTTCTTTTAATAGAACAAGAAAGTATTTTTAAGAAGTAATTTATATGTATCCAATTCAAAAGTAATTTTTATAAGAAATAAGGAAAGTTATTTATAGAATGAATTATTTTATTTTTCTTTTGCACTTTTGCTTAGATGATGCAAGATTAAATTTGATGTTGGACTACATTTAGTAGAGTTTCATAACCAAAAGTTGAGTTTCCTTAAGTTTGGGATATGAAACTTCAATTTGAATCTCAAATTACGTACTCTTACATACCTTTCCTCTTCCAAATGAATGCTCAAAGTTGATTAAAATTGAGATCCAAAACTATTTACAAGTCCACAAGTAAAAAAAACTTAAAAAATGTACACTTACACAAATATTTACAATAATTAAAAAAAAAGTTATTCTTTATAAAGAAGTAGGTTCTTAGGTTCTTCTTCTTTAAAGTCTCACCCTCTTCAATTTTCTTAGCTTGTGATTAGATGGTTTTTCATCAATTGTTTTTTAGAAAATATGATTTTATATTTTTTAAATTCATTTTTTTATTATATTTTACCATTTCAAACTTTCACTTTTGTTTATATTTTTTTCAAGTTAACTATACCATTCTTTTTCAATATTCTTATTGTTACATTTATTTAATTAACATTCATAAATGTATAAATATAGCATTTAAGAAAAAAAAGCCTACAAAAGATTAAATCATATCATGTTTGTTTAAACAAATTGTTAATCAAGTTGTTTTTACACCTATAAATAACTATAAAAGTTTTTAAATAGTTATGTAAATCTGTAAAACTAGTTCAACAAATGTTAATTTAGGTTTAAAATAACTTAAAAAACACCTTTCACATCCAACAGAAAGAGACAACCAATGTGCATTCAAAATTTAGTTACACCAGATGCACCATTATTGAGTCATCCTTCATATATAAAACTAGCAATTAATTTCATAAACACATATATTTATTGTCTTAAAAATTTCATACATTTTCAGCTGAGACAGAATCATGACCATGATTAGTTCGTTATCTTTTTCTTATATGGTATGCAACTTTTGTTGTGAATGATCTATTATTTTACTCTTTCATTTCAATCTTATTTAATTCACGTGTTTTTATCATATTTGTTTAAATTATCTACAAGATATCAAATGAATAACCTTGGATACATATTTTCATAACTAACGTTGACGGTTTGTGTGTAGGTTAATATGAAGACTCTCTCTAAAATAGCAATAAATTTATTATCAATAATGATGTTGCTCCCAAGGATAACACACTCAATTGTTATAGAGTCAAACGAAAATAATTATATCAAGTCAACTACCTTCTTGTCTGAAAAATTTGAAGTGGGACCAGGAAAAATTGCAATGAAAACATTATTAGATATTGACTTTCCAAAGGGTCACATTGGGGTCAAGAGTTTTGATGTTGAAGTAGTTGATGAAGGTGGTAATTCTGTACCTCTGTTTGAAATTTACCTTCATCATTGGTTTGCTCTTAAATATATTGAAAATATTACCATGTCTCATTACATTAAACAATCTCATGACCTTCACAATGGTATTGAATTCGAAAGAAATGATGGTTTGTGTCAAAACTTTATGCTTCCACAATATTGGGGATTCGGAGGAGAATCACGAGGAACATCCTCAAATCTTCCAGATCCTTTTGCAGTTGAGTTAGGTAATCCTACAAAAATAAAGCACGGGTTTAAAGAAAAATGGTTATTTAACCTCTTGGTTATTGATA
>Ga0209700_101947_pt1 | contig 42827 bp, 23 predicted proteins | sample SiratroredBW_FD_187528 | JGI IMG/M metagenome (GOLD analysis project Ga0209700, IMG submission 187528) | Root nodule microbial communities of legume samples collected from California, USA - Siratro red BW (SPAdes) (version 2) | ecosystem: Host-associated > Plants > Roots > Nodule | place: USA... | reverse complement strand
TTAAAAATTAACCTTAGAAAGTAGATTCCTACTTCCCATAAGAATGGTTTTACTAAAAAATATTAACTAAAAATCATTTTTGAAAAATATTTATTATCATATTCATTGTTAATTTGTATAGCAGTAGCAAAAATAGGAAGGAGATAAAATTTAAAAAAATGAAGATACTCCAAGTAGATATTTGGAAAGAAGAGTAGGTGATGTATTTAATTAATAAAAAGATGAGAAGTTATATACGTAATTGGGTTTGTCTTTTTGTATGTTTTTCCCCTGAATCCTTACCATAGAATCTCTCCCAAAATAGCTTCCCATGTCCACTCCACATGATTAAAAATTAATGCTGCGCTTCGCCCTCCTCAGCTAACCACCACCCGCGCCCCCACATGGCTCCAGCACCCTCCCTCACTCTCTCCCTCTTCCTCCTCCTCACTCTCCTCCTACTCCTCACATACGCACCACAGGCCAGAGAAACTCCACCTCCAACTCCCCATCGAATCATTGCTCCGCCGCCGCCGGACATCGACAATGACACCTCGCCGCCGTTCAGACCAGGCATAGCGGTAGTCGTATGCGTTTTGACCACCATAATCTCGCTCACGTCGCTACTCCTCCTTTACATCAAACACTGCAACGGCGGCGGCGCCATCCACGGCGGTAGCGGCGGGAGCTCGATTCCGTGGACGGTGGGGCCGTTCTCCGGGAGAAAGAACTCCGGCATTGACCGGTCCGTGGTGGAATCGCTTCCCGTGTTCAGATTCGGAGCGCTGCGAGGACAGAAGGAAGGGCTGGACTGCGCGGTGTGCCTGACGAAGTTCGAGGCGGCGGAGGTTCTCCGGCTGCTGCCGAAGTGCAAGCACGCGTTCCACGTCGAGTGCGTGGACACGTGGCTGGACGCGCATTCCACGTGTCCTCTCTGCCGGTACCGCGTGGATCCGGAGGACATTCTTCTGGTGGAGGACGCCAAGCCTTTCCGGCAAAGCCAGCAGCAACGGAACAGCCACAACAACAATCATGAGGAACGCGCGGACGTGGAGAAGCAGGAGATTGTGGAGTGCGGGCGGAGGCATTCGTCAGTGGGGGAGAGGGAAACGGAGGAGCAGAGTCGGAGGTGGACGTCGTCGTTTAGGAGGTCGTTGGATAGTGCGACATCGAGAAAAAGCGTTGTTGGCATTGGTTGGTTGGTACGTGGGAGAAAAGACGGGATGTTGTTGACGCAAGAATTGGAGAGGGAGGGAGATAGGACAAGCGTGGAACGGAGGCTGGAACACCGGATCATTGTCTCCCCGGGCCCAGGCCCAGGGAAAATGAATGGGGTCCAGCAGCGTTGGAGCGATGTTCAAGCTTCGGACCTGCTGTATCTGACGTCGGAGATGATAATGAGCGAGGCGCAGCGGAACACGCAGCGCGGAGGAAGAGGAAGAGAAAGGGGGAGGGGCCGTACGAATGATGATGAGGGGTCGGACAGTTGGAGTGGCAGAGGGATAATAAATTCGAGAAGTGTGTCTGAGATCACGGGATTGAGCAGGTTCTCCAGCAATGGCAATAATAATAACTGGGAGGACAGGGACAGAGACAGAGAGTGGGAGCAACAAGGACAGGGAGAGAGAGAAGAGGGACTTGTGCGAAGGTGGTTGGGTTGGATTTCCAAGTCACATTCCCAAACCCAACCATAGACACACCACAAACTATGAACTCACTTTCTTGGTTGAATAGAGTAGGGAGAGTAGGATGGAAGTGGGAGTGATAAGAGGCACGTGGAGAGAAGGGACATGATCCTGCACCATTGTGCATGAATGGGATACGGAGATCCTTTCTTTCTCAATTATTTCTCACTCTACATGCACCATATTCCTACACACATACCTCATTTTTTAACTATTCTTTATTTCTTCCATGCTCTGTAAACATCTAACACATTTCATATTGAATTTCATCCCTTTGTCGTTTCTCCCCACTCTCCAAACATTTTTTTTATTGTTAAATATCATAGATTGAGACTCCCCAAATGCCACTTGGACTACGCCCAAATTACATTCACACCCAAATTTAAGTTTTTTACATTGCTTGTGCCCTCTCATTTATAGATTTATGTTAATGGAAGATGGTTTATGATTTTTGTTATTCTATCAAGGAAAAGAATCTTGCGGCCTTCTTATTCAGGCACAGGCACTGGAATTTCATTCTTGTACCACTTTGTGTATCTTCTTTTCTTTGTCGAAATTGAATGTGAATATACTCGCTAGCGATGAACTGTGAGCAGGGTCACTGAAAAACTTTAACGGTCATATTCTCTCCGGATTTTCGTGAATACTTTGTCTTTCTGAACAAAAAGAAAAAGAAAAACGTTTTTCTACAGGGAGCCCCACAACCTAAAGTGAAACAAGTACCAAACTGACTCCTATACAAAACTAAGAATCACGGAAAAAAATTACAAAAAAAATGGAAAAAAATACACATTAGGCAAAATGTGCCTATGCTTTCTAAATTACTACAAAAAGGGTTCCAAGCACCATCACATATTGGTTATTATAATAATAATAATAAAGTCTTGTACATATTATATATCATATCATATTATATATCATATAACTCTGAAAGAGGGATTATTTTTGTATTTTTTTGTCTCTCTTGGAATTTCGATTGTCAATCTCTTTTTTTTTTTTTTTTTTTTTTTTCTCAATTGTTTTAATAGCATTACACCAAAACTCCTGGTATATCAACCACACCAGTCTTCTTAGTTGTTAGAAAAAAAAATGAAAAAAAATAAAATAAAAAATAGAGCATTTACACGTATATAAATGTCTGTTATGACCTTTTAAAAAAATGTTTAGATCCCCAACTAGTAATCCTAACTCATTCCAAATTTGTTATCTATAACTAGAAAAAACAATTTTGTGTTATATTATAAATAAATTATTTGATGTAAATTCCTTGATGTCCCATTTCAATTGCGCTAAACCTAACCCATTGTTACCAATTAGAGAAAGGAAAAAATAGACTTTAATAGCAATCCTGTTTTCTTTTAAATTAATAACTTTCACCACCAAAATAGAAAATGCAACTACAAATAAATGGAATCATCTAAGTTAATTTCTTCTGTATTTGACTACACTTTGTTGGACCAAGTGCTTTTCCACCAGGATTACTATTTTTTTTTTCATAATTTTTGTCATCAATTTCAAACTCTTTTCAAAATGGACTTAAATGCATCAATAACAATATTGTCTCCTGCAATTCAGACTTGTGAGATATGATAATAGAAATTTTGAATCAGTGAATATTTCCACTTGTTATACTTTTCTAATTTCCTAACTAGAATATTCCTTCAAAAATCACAAGGAAATGGTTCTGTTTTACATTATTGCTACACCTATTTTTAAAAATCAATTAATATCAATTTTTTTAAGTGATAATATCCTATGTAATCATGATTGGGGTGTACAAATGAGAAGTTCCAACAAACAAACAAAAATGTATATAATAAGACAAGCAAAATTAAATAGTTAATTGAACAGGTATTTCTCATTACATGAATTATATTGATTGGACGAGTTTGCACACTAATAATAATTTGCACACTAATAATAATAATCAAACACATACAAAGTGTGAAACACATATTGTCTAATCATTATAATAACTAATAAAATTTGTTACATTATAAATGAATATATTAACTAATAAAATTTGTTAGTGAGCAGAATAAAATAATCATGTTAATGTTACTAAATAATTCAAGTGTAAATCATTCAATTATATATCCAAGATGGATGAATGATGCTTTACTATAAATATTTACATGCTAAACAAATCTTGTAATCAAATACAAATATTTTATTTAAAAATTTAAGATAGATGAATGATGCTTTACCATACATATTTACATATTATCATAAAATGCATATTAATTTTGTAGATAACAAATATAATTGAACAAATTTTGTTAAATATATTTGTGCTAAGTTTATTTTTACATGAAATGAATAGCCATAATTACGATAATAATAAAGAAATTAATAGTAATTATAAAATTGATAAGAGTAATAATATTAATAAAAAATGTATAAAACAATAATAGTAATAATAAAAATAATATAGTTACAATAAATAATAATAAATTTATAAAATAATGAAAATAAAAATAAGGAAACTATTACTATTAAAAATTATAAAATAATAATAATAATAATAATAATAAAAACAATAAGTTTATTAAATAATAATAAATTATAATTTGATATTTCATTAAAATTAATTTATATTAACAAGAAGTTTAATCAATTTATTGAATACATCATTCTATAATCTTTTAAAATTTATTATATTAATCAAATTATTTACAAACTATTTGTTAGTTTTTACTTTCTTTCTTTTAAAATTTATTATATTAATCAAATTATTTACAAACTATTTGTTAGTTTTTACTTTCTTTCTCATCATCATTCGTAGTTGAATAAATCTTAATTTTAAAATAACTAGGATAGCAAAGCCTTCAGGTATTTATTTCACTGTACTTTTTTTAGATTTTTTTTCTTCCTAATAGAACTGATGGAATGATTAGATGATGGAATATATTTGTTCAAGGATCTTTCGCTTTTGCTGGAATCATTGAATTTAGACAGAGGTCACTGAACTAAAATTCCAATTCTAACAAAAAAAACAAAATAAAAATCCCTAACAAATTGTATGAGTTTTGTCCTTGTCGCTTATACATCTGTATTGGCAAGTCCTTTATTGAAGATAAGCTGAGTAGAAACTTCCACCAAATACCAATACATTGACACTGACTATATAAATATAAATATAAATATTTATTAATACTCTATAAATATTTGCACATATATTTACTAACATAATGTTATAAATTTAAAATAAATATTAAAAATATAATATAAAAAGTTGTATAGCAGAAGCTTCCCGCGGGTGCATTGCTAGTTATACTTAAAAGGGATAATTTGTAAATGTAAACAGAATGCAGAGAGGAAAAGAAGAATTCCAATGAGTATGTTGATCAAATAATCACTTTTGAATTGTATTGAATCTTGTTGAGAACAATGGTTTCAGCGTTGTTTATATTCCAAACGAATATAGTCGTACATAATTCCTATAAAAGGACTTGTGTTCATTTGTTGGGTTAGAAAGATGGTATTGTTCCCCTGAACAAGAACACTGCCGTCTACATCAATGCTGAATAGCCAGTAGAGACCACGAATTCCATGTCTAGCTATTGTATTCTCCTTTCCAATTACTCCACTTGAAAATAATGCTGGATCTGCTTCTAATTTGTTTATCCGAATCTACCCTCCCAAAATTTTCAAATAAAATCTTGTTAGCGAGATCAAAATACTTGTATCTGCATTGCACAGTTTCTTTATGATAAATACCAACATTATTGTACAGAGTTTTATACCTGTAATTCAGCAGAATGCACAGATGCCAGAGCCACTCTCAATGTGTAGCTTCCATTGGTATTCACACTATCAAGGTTGAAGTTAATTTGCCATGTGGTTCCTTGGAAAGTGCCATTATCTTTCTTCCTGCCAAGGAAAATAATTGAGACAGTAATCACAGAGGGAGAGAGACAGGACATCTTTTGAGACACCTAAGCTATAAGAACAAGTGCAGAGCCTGAAATACTGCTTCTAATTAAGACAATTCAAACAAACTTTCCAAATGATAATATGTGCGCTTTCATGAGGCTAGGTTTGGTTTTAATTACCAACAATAAATATGAACACATGACATATATTGTCATTGGCAAAAGAAAATAAAAAAAACACACCTATTAACCTGAGCAAAGAACCAATCTTTTTTGTAGTCACTAACACCAACAGTGTAAACTAGGTCTTTATTTGGATATAAATCAGCATATCTCTCCCACAAACCATATTGCCTAAACCTGCAAGAAATAGGGACACAAAGTTTACTTTTCTCTAAAATGAAAGTTCAATGATACATTATATTGAACTTGTGCATAACATCTAAATGTTACATGAACGAAGCAGTTATGAGAAATTATATTGAAATGGGCAAAAAGGAAGCAACCTGTCTGTATGGTTGACATAGAGTTTGTTGATGTACATGGGATTTGGGTCAGGAACATAGAACTCAGCAGCTGAACGATCAGGGATACCTATTTCCCACAACGTAGGACCATCTCTAGGCGGCTCATAAACAAGCTCACGCAAATTGATTTCACAACCTATTTAAACATTGGCCTAATGAGTTTAAAACAAAATATATTTTGATACTTTAAAGAAGCTTCATAAATCTGTTTAACCTGAAGTTACGTTGATGATTTTATCGAATCGATAATCACCAATGTATCCAGTGACCCAGGAGTAGAGAGCATAGTCCCCAGGGCGTATGTTAATGATTGAGAAATAGCCTTTATCATCAGTAATGGTCCAAAATTGATAACCCTGTAAGGAAATAATTAGCAGTCATTATTTTTTCCTCTAGTGGCTCAAAGTGTTGCTGTTGTTTATTGAAGTGGTACAAGGAATCAGTTTAAATGTTACCTTACATTCTCGTTGCCAAGATCCAACATCTCCTATGGCTGCTAGTCCCACATAAGCACCACTAACTGGGATGGCTGCATCACTGACATTCCTATACAGATTTAGCTATTGAATAAATATACCATCGTGGAATAAAAGTGAAGATGAAGAAGAATACATCCAAATATCTAGATTTAGCAAATGGTAAGACTATAAGAATTACGTGAAGTATTAATTGTTCTAAACACCATTAAATATGTGAAAAACACACTGTCTCTGGTCATTCTTCCTGATACTTTAAAAAAAAAAGGAGTAATGTGTCTATGACTTAATATTCTGCAGGAGTAACTCGTAATTCTGAGATAAGCATTTAAAATACTATTTGATATATTTAAGATTGTTAGTGATAAGACAAAAATACTAGAAGAATATGTTAACACGTTTTTTTGAATCACTTTGAGTACGTTAGAATGAATGTGTTAAAACCTTAAAGACGAAGTTAAGTGACCTACCTGTCTCGGACAAGCAATCTACCTTCGACTTTACCTCGTTCCTGAGATGAGAGAAAGTCCTTGGAAGCTGGAAATGAATAGGGCCAGCTCTCAACTTCATTGACCATCTGCAGTTTTATTTTTCCCTTGTGTTACTAAAAGTGGCTACGTGTAGCATTGTAACAATGACAATATATTGATTGAAAAAATGATTTTTGAAAACATGCAAGTGACCACGAATTATCCTTAATGTTAATCAGTTAAAGTTAAAGCAAAGCTTGTGTGTGTATTTCAAAGAGAAAATTATAATAGTGGCATGGCATTATGCATACCTGTTGTTTGGCGTCCTCCCAGAGTTTGACTGGGCTAACCCCGTTTGACAGAGAATTAAGGTATAGGAATACGGGCCCATAGACTTTCTTCCAGGGCTCGTTAGGCCCAAATTGCATGATCACATCCGCACCTGCATAATGCGTGCTGTGAAATACCTGATTCATGTAGAATTGAATTTTGTTCTGATCTGAACCAAAAAAGGTAGATGAGAAAGTACAATCCAGTGACAAAAAAAAGGTTAGCAAAAAGTCTTACAGAGAGTGTGGTGGGGCCAACATGAGAAGTAAGATATTGCTTGAGGGGTCCAGCAGATCGGAACTCATAGCTTGGCGTAATTAGCCAGAATCCAGTGGAATTCAACGGATCAATGTTCATCCAGCCGTGAACACGATCGTATCGATTCTCGCACGAATACTGGTACTTATCATCCACCTGTTTTCAATACAAAGCAAAATAACTTTGAGGTTATTATGTTGGACTTTTGAGCTCATAATCTATTAAATAACGTCGTGGTTTCAAAATCATATATTTCTAGAACTAACTGAAAAGGAGATTAGGTACCCAAATGACCTAATGTTTACTATTTTCTAAGTTCGGTGATAGATAAACGAAAAGCATACCTCGCCTTTGAATTCGGGCTCCACGGGGTCAACAAGACGCACAGCCTCAGGGTAGGCAAGAACTTGACCTCTTGGGGGTATCCGATCATCGGGCAGAGGCATGAATCTTTGTCTGTTGTCTGCTACAGCCATGTAATGGAACCTGTCCAATAAAACAACCTTAAAGATAAACAAAACAAAACACGTGCTTCGCTTTTTATTCTTTTCTGATGAACCACAAACCAAAACAAAAGTTACCCACTTGTCTTTCCTAGGCTTGAATGCGATCCTAGTATTGTCGAGATCGAAAGCTGGCCATTCCTTCAAATGCTCGTAAATGGCATAGGTGTAGAAGCCAGAGGAACCACGAAGCATTATAAACCTGCACAAAATCCTCTTCCTCGTTATCATTATATCATATCATAGTCATTCATTATAACTTAATTTAATGTTTGCTTCCAAAAGGGAACCCCTGAAGCAAAGAAGGTTGAAAGTAGAAGAACCTTTTGTCAATATTGAGTGGCGGAAGCTTCCCCTCCAAAGAGGCATTCCATGTTCTGGTGAAAGATAGCTCCACTTGTTCCTCGTTTTCCACTATCACCGTTAAGTTTGTGGTTTCCATTCTGAATATATTGAATTAATTAATACTTATATTATTTACAAATTTTTTTCATAATTTTTTTTTTCTCTTTCCGACATTTTCTTTTCTCTTTCTGTTTCTTTTTTTTTTAAAAAAGAAAAATATAGAAGTCCACGAATCAAACCTGTCAAATCTACCCTTTCCCTTTGCTCCTTTTTTTGTTCTATTTTTTCCACCTTGGTCCCATACAATATCCCAGTACCTACACGCATTGGCAATGGATTACATCAAATGAACAAGACAAATACAGAAGGTAAAGTCAGGGATATGATTTCAGATTCTCATTGGTCATTATTCTTTGCGTGTTCAGTGTTTGTGAATTGTCCTAGAAGAGACCCTTCTGCCGTTATTAATCTATTTTTTTACACTACATTTGAAATTAAATTGTTGTACCCTCTGTTGGATTCATCGTTAAGAACTTCGAGCAAATTGTCGATGCCATTATATTGAATTCCCGTGACAATCCCTTCAGGATTTGATAAGTTGACCTGGACTATGCCATTATCCATTATCACCTGAGCAGAACAGATAGAGTTACAGACAAAAACAATGGCTCAAGCCTCTGCAAAAAAGCCTAGCTTAAATAGTAAATAAAATGTATATAGCTAGGTAGAGAAGAATCCATTGCAGAAGTGGATTACATGTTTATCTTGAATATCCAATCGTACTCCTGGGGATGACACACACTGAATTAGACCCTTGAAAAATTTCAGATATCTTAGCAAATACAAATCCTGGTGCAGTTTTTTACTCTTCTGCTTTTAATTTGTTGGACACGGTAAAAACACAGTTGTGGCAGAATTGCCTTCAGTAGAAAAACTAAAAGAGAAAAAGGGTGAGATGAAGCTGAGAAACCTGGTTTGGTGTCACCTCCCAGAACCACCAGGAATTGCAGCATCAAGAACAGGAAGAGATTAGTGAAGTCCATCGCCTTTCTCTCAGGCTTTGAGCTCTTTGGACTTTTGTTTGATGACAAACGTAGTTTTCAGATTCTTTTGATGAATGAGATCTGCATAACTCCTTTATATCTGCATAAAAAGGCTTGTGAGAAAAGTTACAAATAGGGAAATCCTTCTGTTTGAGTATGAAACTTAATTTGTGGCAAGGTTAAGGGAAACATTAATTATATAATCAGTCATGTAACCAGAACATTTAGAAGTATATCACTTATGTCAAACTTTATTTTATTATGAGTTTAATTTTAATATATTGATATTACAAATTTTTAATATTGTTAATTTATTAATATATCAGAAGTTATGTCAAGCAATTGTTATCTATAAAGTCAACTTAAGAATTCAGAATACACCTCAAAGTTTGCTAAAAATTATAAAATTGTGCAAGTTTCATGTATTATTTACAATCATTAATTAATTGTATAAGAGTGTGTATTAAGAAGAATATTAAAGAAATATGCTAGTAACATCGAACATTTCTCAAATGAACAAAGATATTATACTCCATGTATTGAATGAGAATGTTAAATTTAGCTAATTTATTTTATTAACACATAATTTTTTATAGAACCATAAATTAAAAGCATTATCACTTAATGCATCTTAATTGATAATTTAAGTGGATGTTTGCAAAATATAGAATAACATTAGTAATTTATTAATTAAAATGATGTTTTCTATGAATGAAAAAAGTTATAAACCATAAAATGAAAGTTAAAGAAGTCTGTCTGTTGAGTTGGACGTGTGAATCGTTATAAACTTTATCTGAAAAAAATGATTTTAAATGAAAAATATATACAGTATCAATATGTTTAAGTCATATAGGTAAAGGAAAACCCTTATAATGGAAAAAAATATATAATCATTAATATATTTAATTGACAATTTAAGTGAATCTTTACATAATATGGCATAGAATGAAAAGAATATGATTAGATTTTATAACAAATAAATATTTAGAACAGGCTGTTTTGATATTTTCGTTAACTTATAAGTGTATTGGATAATGCGTTGTATCATACTTTTCAAATAACCAAACGTATTATACACTACCAATAATACAAATGTACAATAAACACAATTTGATTACATTATTTTTAATACACAAATTTCTTAAACTATAAACAAAAACAACTTTATCATTGATGCCTTTCATTTCAGTGGAATCATTACAATATAAAGTATAAAACTAATAATTGGTAATGAAAAGAAAAATCATATCAAGGTTTGTAATAAAATACATAACACCATTCTCACCCAAACCTATGAAGTATAAACCATGAGTAGGTAATTTGCATTTTAACAACTAATACTGATTTAGCTTGACTGTGTCAAGAGGAGGGTGGTTTATAGGAATGTAGTTGGTCAACAAGAGAAACATGTGACAGCTAGAAAGCAGAAGGGTCTGCATTTAAATTAACAACTTTGGGGTAATGAAGTCACTCATAAGCCTATCAGTTAGGTAACATGAAAACACAAGTTATAGTCATGTGAACAAATGCTTCTAAGAATCTTGTTGGACTTTGTTTCTTCAACCACAACAAAACATTCATTTCTTGACCTTTTCTTTTTTCTGTAACACTTGTGAAAAATGAAAAGGACTTGCTAACGAAACTCATGCTACAGAAAAGTATTACTTACCCCTTTTAACAAAATCATACAAATAGTAAAAGAGTTAAAGATTTTGTACCATGGTGATGCACAATTTTATATACCCTTTCATGTTGCTCCTACGGGTTGAAGTTGAAGTCACAGTTATGATGAAAAGATAGTGCTTTTATATTCAGCAAAGCAATAAAAAGACTGGTAATTTTTTTTCTTCCTTGCTGCTAATTTAACGGTGGTGCACTTATCATGGTGCCTCTTGGGTATTTTTTTTCGTAGAAATAATGATTTGAGTAAATGGAAAAAGAAGGACAATGATGGTGGGTAGTTGGAAACTTGTAGTGTATGATTAGCTCATATACAACTAACCAATATTGGTAAGCAATCCATATCCACCAAAGTTTCCTAACATGACATGTTAACGAATCAACTACATCATGATTATAACTTCAAGTGTGCTGACCCTTGCTAATTGCCTTATTTACACTTGTCCTTCTCCTATGCATACTAAAATAAAAATTCAAGATATTCTCTTCTACATTGTGGTATGTGATGTTTGGTAAAAGGGGGAATGAAATGTACAATTACAGTTTGATACTTAAACTACAAAAATGAAATGGGATTCTAAAGTAGAATAAAATTTACACTTACCCGATTAGTTTATTCCCTGATATTGCTAGTATTGTAGATTTTAGATATCCTTCCAGAAAATGTATAGATCTTATTCTCCATTTTTTTAGAAGGTATGGATATCGTTAATGTTGGCCTCTAATATGTAATTTCAAGCCTCTCAAAATATTGGCATAAATTTCTGTCACTAATAACTAGTAAAAATATGTGCCTGAGACTATATGTTTAAGTTTTTACACTAATATAAAATAATGATGCAATTAAAAAATTATATCACTATTTATTAATTGTCATAGATAAATTCATTACAAATTTTGTAAACTTAATATTGAGTAGAGATATCGATGAGAGTTAGTTAAGAAAATTTAAATATAACGAATCAGAAGTTCATTCATGTAAAAGACTCAGCACTACATCCAATTCAAAATTGTAAATTTTTTTCTTATATATTATATCATGACACCCAAACTTTACACTCCTTTGCACTTAACATTCTTCTATTCTAGATATCACAAAGTATTTTATTTATTTTATACTCACTTTTGATTATATATATAAATTAGTCATATATGAAAGTCCTAAGTACCTAACCACGACAATTATTTGCTTGATTTGATAGGTTGGACAACCGGGTGATGTCTGGGATGATTTGGGGCAACCTAGCCTTAAACTCGACCTATATATTAGATCTTTTTAATTAATGAAAAATATGTATTAAAGACTTTTTATTTACACTAATTAATTAAACAATAAATAGTTAATTTTCATCTCCTGAATTTTTTTAACGTAGTAGTAACATATAAGAAACATAAACGTCTTTTCAACATAAACATTTAAGTATGATGCAAATTGTTGGTACTGGCTTTAATTATAGTATTTATTTGATATGTTTTATTTGGGTCATGGTTGAAATTACCGTTAGTAAAACGGGTTATTAATTCCATTTTGGTCTGGTTAATCTTAACAGTCTCTCTTAAGTTAAAAGTAGGTTGAGACACAATAGTAAAAAATGCTGTTAAGGATTTTGATCGTCAATTTTATTTTAAGTCTGATTTTTAGAATTTTGTAATATATATTTAAATATATTTAATTATATATTTTTATGATAGTAAAAAATAATAAATATAGCTAAAAATATGTTTATCATAAACAAACAGAGGTGACTTAAAAAATATCTAGAATCAAGTCACACATCTTTTGGAAGTCTTTTATTTTATGGAGACTCATTTATATTTGTTTATGCTTAGGAAACATATTCTTTTAGGTATATATATTTTGTTTGCATTGTAATTATAATAATTCTTACCAAATAACAAATCATCTTTTTTTTACAGGTCTCTTTTCCTGCTAAATTATCTTGGTTAAGCATGCTTACATATGTGCAATTCGATACTTCTTCTATAATCTTTGTTGAAGGGTTGTTGGAGTATTTGGACTGAGTTTACTACTGCTATTCTTAAATTTGCCATAACTTATATTATTTATAAATTATGGAAGGATGTAAGGATGATAAGATATTATTTGTAAATTGGATATATTCTAATACTAATTGGATAAAGTGTAATATAGATGTAACATACACATAACATTTGAACATTTTATTTTATTGTTTTTGTAATCATCATGCTAGTAATATGGGATGTTATGCTAGTTCTACCATAATGTAATTCTTCCTTAAATGAGTTGGATTTATCAACTTAAAAGAAGAATAAATGAAGATATATCGTCTAAAGAAGCTCTTCAAAATAAAAACCAAAAGGAAAGAGTTTTATACTCTTCAAGACAAAAACTTTTCATAAATTCTATATATAATTTTAAATGTGAATATTACAGATAAAGAAAACCTAGTATAAAAATGTTTTAACATTGGAAAAGGAAATTATAACTTACACAAATAATCTTGCTTAACCTCCTCAATGATTAGTTAGTTAAGTTAGTTCATGTACCTTTTCACTTTCTCTACCATCCATAATTTTCTTAAAAGTTCCGTCATATTTTAGAATTTTCTACAATAGAAACTTTTAGAATATTCTAAAAACTTCAAAAAAGTTACAAATTATGCATCTTAACTTTCTCTTCAAATTCTTTAAGTCTCCTTCTTGTAAATCTCTTTCTTGAAATTCCTTTTCATCATTTCTTCCTTTTTCTTCTTTAAACCTCTCCATTGAGTTACTTCTTCCTTGCCCATGATTCCAACATGTTTAAGAGATTAAAAAATTGATTATTAAATTTTATGCAACTTTTGAAAGTTATGAATTTTAGAATATCTCATTTTTGGGAAAGAGAATAGATGTATTGATAGTCTGTTAGGCTTTGAGATTAAAAACATGGTTTGTTTTGATCTGATGATGTTTCTCCTTATATTTTTCTATTACTTCTGTAGGGATAGAAGCGATCTTCTTCCACACTTTCTCTTTTTGATTTGTGGGTTTGCTTTGGTGTTCCACCTTTTCATTATTTTTTTAATATAGTTCACAAGGTATATGAAAACATGAAAATTGACTACTAACCTGTGCAGGCCACCATGAATTACCGCAAAGCTTGATGAACATCACATCCCCCAAAGCCACAGAATTATAGCCACCATCTTCACTGCTCTCACTTTCCCCACTCTTACTCCCACAACCACACATATTTCACCACCAAAATAATGCACTTAGCCTACAAGAAAACAAAATCAATTACTCACATTAAATATGTGATACACCTGTCTTACCCAACCAGAGAACACAATTGCATATTAAATACTCAAAAAAAAAAAAAAAAAAAAAAAAAAAAAAAAAAGACCAAGAACTGAAAATTGTTGTATAGTTTTTGGAAACCAAATCTTGAAAGTAAATAGAAGCATTTCACTATTGTTCTTTCATCAACTGACATGCAACAAATAAATAAAAGAAATAACTTAGAAAGGGAATGAGATTTCACGATTGTTCTTACATTAAGGACATGCAACAAATAAATAAACGAAATAACTTAGAAAAGGAATGTGGAAGGCGAGAGCAAAGAAGAAATAAGTGTGAGGGAAGAACATACCGGATTGGCTTCACGCTGAAGTTTCCCAGGAAGATTCAGATTTGTTCTATTTATAAAACTGTTGATTATAAGGATGTCTTCATATATATATATATATATAATAAAATTTTTCACTATTTTATTTACGTTCCTGATTCAATTATTTTTTTATTATTTTATTTTATAAATATATGTTTATAATGGTTAGACTAATACGCTTCATAAATTATATTTTCTATTTTTTAACTTGAAGACATTATGTTTTTTTTTTCACATAATTAAATGAATGGAAAAAATGGTTGTTGATAAGGAAAAGATTAAATTAGTCTCTTTATAATAAATAAATAAATATATTTTTGATAATTTATTAATACTATTTAATTTTTTATTATTGTAATAAAAAAATATATTCATCATTATGAGTATAACATAAATCATTATAGTCATAAGTTTTTCTTCCTTTTTTTAGCAACATAATTATGTTATAACATAATTAATTATATTTATATTTTTTTCACACGTTTTTGCCTTTACTGCATTTCAAATCAACCGTAGGAGACATAATAAATATTTTAAACTTGAAAAGAAATTTTAAATAATTTTTACATATATAATAAATGCTTTTAATAGTTTATAAAATACATACTAAAAATAGTAAATAGATGAAATGTATAATTTGTCTTGTAACTCAGGAAGTTCTTTTTTCTAAAGCGACCTTTGAATAACTTTAATCAGAACTAATTATCATTAAAAAGATAAATATTTTTTAATCAAATAATTTTACAACAAATGAATTTTATTTTGTAAATTATAGTTCAAAATAAAACTTGTAAATACACAAATATTAAAGTATTATTGATATAAAAAATTATTTATATGGTAATTATTGTGACATTATTAAATATAATAAATAATTCATTTTAAAAATATTATTAAATAATCAGTATAAGAAAACACAAATACTGTAGAACATTGTTAGAATTAACTAAATCAACTCTAATGTAACATAAATTAAACTTAACCAATGTTATTAATAATAGTTAATTTTATATATTTTATTTAACGTCGACTTAACCAACTTCATTTATTATAACTTTTGAATTGTTAACCTCGACAATATGTTTCTATAATTAACTAATGTATAATGGGGGTCTTAAATTCAATTTAGATTATATTAGTAGGGTCTATTATGGATAATCGACACTCGCAAGTCAATCATTTTACAACTTAAGCCAGATGACAATCACATTTGTCATTTGATTGGTATTTAGATGATTTTTAAAATTGATTGTTTTTTAGATTATTTTTAAAATCCAATTTTCTTAATGAATATGTTTGATAACATTTATCGATCACAATAGTATAATAAAAATATGTTGGGTCAAATATGTTTTTTCTCACTAAACGTTTACAACTTTTGTTTTTTAGTTTTTATTACAATTTTGACTAGTTTTATTTTTTGAACTATTCCTCGTTGAGATTTATGAATCTATTAAATAATACGTGACCACCACATTTGATGACAGTCAATTTTGTAGTGGTCAAAAACAATTATAAATTGCTCGAACAGTTTTTTATTTTAAAAAATTGAACACATAATTGGGGAGGTTTATAGTAATTCACTATTGAGACTCTCTCCATTTAAACATAATGATTATTACTAATTTCTATTAATTCAAAATTGTAAAAAACTTATTAGAACGTTTTGAAGGAGTGATAATAACTTTTTTCAGTCAAAGGGATGGGCAGTTATACTAAATACATTTTTTTATAAGGATGTTAAAAGTTAAACTTTACCTTTAAACTATTTAATAACTCTTTAGAATACAAATTTGATTAATGAATTGAATTTTTTATCAAATAGATTATATTTATAACATTTAATTATATTATTTTGTTTTCATGAATAATATATTATTTAAAGCAGAAGTAAACTTTCATTACGGTGCAAATTAGAAATATTAAACTACATCAAATGCAGTCCAGAGTAAAAATATTAACAAACCACTTCATTAAACAAAAATATTCTATATATTTTATTTTTTTCATTATTTTGCACTGAAAATTTGATAAAGAGTCTTGTTAAACTTAAATAAATAAAAAACTTCAAATTAAATTTAATGATAAAATATCAGATACTGCATCATTTCCTCCAGGTGTAAGATGCTATAACCATAGAACAAAAGATGATAGAAGTCCCCTTTTTCAGTCCTAACCTTAATAACTCAAACTAAACATGAAGTTCTTGTACAAATTTCATTACTTGAGAAACTACAAACAATTAATAGAAGCTACAAAGAAACTGAACTTTTCATTATTTCAGAGGCTCCATTCTTTATTCCCAATATTTATTCGTCGGATTTGATTAGGAATGGTTTGTGTTATTGAAGGTAGATGATGGTGGAGCTTCCAAACGAAGATAATCATACATAATTGCCTGAAATGGACCATTGCCTCTGGTTTGTGTCAAAAAGATGGTATTTTCTCCTTCAACAAATTGAGTTCCCGGAATGTCTACATTGTAAAGCCAATATAGTCCATGAATTCCATGCCTTGCGATCGAGTTATCCCTCCCTATCAGCCCACTTGAAAATAGAGGACGAGGACTCTTTGGATTATTTACTCGAACCTAAAAATTGTAGAAAAAAATTAATTAATATAGGTTAAGATTGTAAAACTTAATTAGACTAATTAATGAAGTTAAGAAATGCACCTGAAGTTCAGATAATGTTGCTGATGCCAAAGCCACCCGCAGTTTATAGCTGCTGGTTTTGTTCACCTTATCAAGCTGAAACTTTATCTGCCATGTGGCTCCTTGAAATGTGTTGTCATCTTTCTTCCTGAAAATGGGAGCAAAATGTAAAATTACACACTGAACATGTTAATAATACTTTGTTAAGAAAAACCCATTTTTTTGTACCTGGTAACTTGAGCGAAGAACCAATCTTTGGTGTAGTCACTAACACCAACTGTGTAGATCAGGTCTTTGTCAGGGTAGAGTTCTGCATATCTCTCCCATAACCCATATTGCCTAAACCTGCCAATTATGATCCACGGTAACAGTTATATCTACAAGCTTTTTTATCATGCGGGAAGTTTAAGTTGAAATGTATGAATGAGCACAAAGGTGACTAATTACTTGTCAGGGTGATTAACATAGAGTTTGTTGATATATTTGGGATTTGGGTCAGGAACATAGAACTCAGCAGCTGTTCGATCAGGAATGCCTATTTCCCACAATGTTGGACCATCTCTTGGAGGTTCATACACAAGCTCACCAAGGTCCATTTCACAGCCTATTTTCACATAAACCAAATCCAATATAGTCTATACAAAAACTCAGTAGTTTAAAAAGAAAAAAAAAAAACAAAATAATTTGTTGCTTATACCTTCTGTTATGTTCATAACTACGTCATATTTATAGTCACCAATAAAACCAGGTACCCACGCGTACACATTGTAATCTCCTGCACGTACACTGGTGATGGTGAAGTAGCCATCATCGTCTGCTTTAGCCCAAAACTGATAATTCTGATAACAATTAAAATGTAATGTATGTTAGATTTTTCTTAGGTGCATCTATTATACTGAAAATAAGCATACTAATAAGAATATGCACACTCATATTTGGTGAACATATTTTTCCTCCTTTCAAATCACCTTGCATTCTCTTTGCCATGATCCCACATCGCCTGGTGGAGCCAAGCCAACATAAGCACCTTTTGCAGGGATATAGTCATCGTTTATATACCTATATATAGCAAAATGGAGTTAATTAGATTAACACAAATAATTACAAATGCTTTCAACGGGCACAAAACTACAACACAAGAAAATCTTATTGCATTTTGCACTTTCACTTAGCTCAGTCAATTTCACTATACCATGGTTTAGGTGATTCTCTTCATAATTAATTTTCAATATTATTAGATGGTAAAACATTACCAGATACTGTAATTAATCTTAAATAAACTTTATTAGAACATACCCCTCTCTAACCAAAAGCCTGCCACTAACATTACCACGTTCGTCCCACTTTGCAAAATCCTCTGATTCAGGGAAACTGTATGGCCAGCTTTGAACTTCCATCAACATCTGTAAGTTTGCTTAGGCATGTTCTTGTGTCACTACGTTAGCTATGCCATAAATTCAAGCTATATATAGTTTAAGATTAGATAGAGAAAGTGAAAGTAAATATTGAACCTGTTGTTTAGCATTGTCCCATAGCTTAAGGGGGTCACTTCCATCATAGGAAGAATTCAAATAAATGAAAACAGGACCAAAAACTTTCTTCCATGCCTCACCAGCATTAAACTTAGGCACCAAATCCTCTCCAGCATAATGTGCACTCAGAAACACCTGATTACGTTATCTTTTTTTAGCAAAGATAATGAAGTGATGTTTGAGACACAAGTAACTGTCACATATGGAATTGTGTAGCATTGCAGAACATGTTTTCTAGTTGGGAGTACTTACGGCAAGCGTGGTGGGGCCCACATGGGAAGTTAAGTTTTGTTTGAGGGGCCCACCAGATCGAAACTCATTGGTGGGCGTAATGAGCCAGAATCCCACTGCAGGATCCATGCAGATCCATCCATGAACTTTGCTGTCTTTGTTATCGCATGAATATTGGTACTTGTCATCCACCTATATACATAAGTTCCACCAGCCATTTTTCTTGTTTATTCTATTATGATACTCACGTAAAAAACACATAATATAATACCTTTTTTCACTTTCTATTTATACTCATGGAAAATGAGTGCATTGATTGAAAGTGGTGAACTACTAATTAATAGTGGATCACTATCCCAACCTAAATTTGGTTACCTCTCCCTTAAGTTCTGGTTCGATGGGATTGACAAGTAGAACTGCTTCTGGGTAGGCAAGGGCTTTGCCCTTAGGAGGTGATCTATCATCTGGAAGAGGCATGTTTCTTTGTCTATTATCAGCCATCGCCATGTAATGGAACCTGCACACCCGCCATATATTCTTTGAGATTCAGCATAACAATGTAATAACTTGAAGCTATGAAGCTCGGACACTCCATTTTTGGTGACGTATCCGTGTCCGACATGTATCGGATACTGACACCGGTACGACACTCGTACGACACGTATTAGTTAAGTGTCCAGTTCAAAAGATAATATTTTAAACATCTAACAATTTTAACATAGTTCTAACATAATTTTACCAGAGAATAATACAATAATTTACTTAAAAACTCGTTAATTTATTATAAAGATAAGATACAAATCTTATATATAATAAGAATATTTAGATTATACATATTTCTTTTGACTTTTTAGATTTTAGATAAAGAAATTATATCTATCTTATTGTTATATTTGACTAACTTTGTTCATAGATAGTTTTTTAACACATAAATCTTGATTGAAATTGATAGTCATGTAATATATAGATCCGTGTCCCCATGTCCTATATTTTGGAGACTACACGTGTCTACGTGTCCGTGTCCGTGTCGTATTTGTACCCGTGTCAGTGTCCGGGCTTCATAGACTTGAAGCATTGATAAAGATGTTAAGCCTCTACTTGTCTTTTCTAAGCTTGAAAGCAATTCTTGTTTCGTCAAGATTGAATGCAGGCCATTCCTGTAAGTGCTCATAGATTGCATAGGAGTAGAAGCCCGAACAACCACGAAGCATTATGAACCTAGAATCACACATTAATTAACTTTATAGTTAGATGATGTATTGACAGTTGAATGGACAATGGTTGGTGTCACTAATTATTAACCAATTACCTTTTGTCAATGTTTAAAGGAACCAACTTGCCCTCGAGAGAGACGTCCCACGTCCTGGTGAAGGATAACTCAACTTGGTCCTCATTTTCAACCATAACTTGGAATTTTGTTCCTTTGATGCTGCAGTCAATTATCACAATATGTGAATTTGATTTCTTCAACGAACACGGTTATGGTAGAAAAGAAGAAATTAAGGAAACGTTAAGCTATCAATTTCGTACAAATAAACAGAAAGATTTTAGAAGAAAGACATACACATCAAATGTACCACTGGTTCCTGTACTTGTTGGTGAGCTCCAAACAAGGTCCCAATACCTACATGAAGTTGAAAATATATTATTACTAGGAACACCAAATGAAGTTCCTTAATCTGTAAAATTGAACACAACTTATGTAAATACCCTCTGTTAGATTCGTCATTCAAAACTTCAAGCAAGTTGTCGATGTTATTATACTGAATTCCAGTCACAATTCCACCGGGATTTGATAAGGTGACTTTTAGTATGCCATTTTCCATCACCACCTGCACATGAATTTTAGTTACTTTCAAGTCTGATAAAACTCCTGCTGATTCTTGCAAACATAGCAAAGACTCGTATAAAAAAATTTAATATAAACATTCATACTACTGGGAAAATTTATTAAAATGAGTAAAGAAAAACATAAGGACAAAATTATAAATACATGATCATCTTGAATAGTAAGTTGCACCCCCAGTAGCGGCATGGTGTGGTATTTGCAGTGAACAAGTGAGCAATGAAAATCTCACAGATTGAAAGTAGTTTAAGAGAATGGCCAAGAATACTTATCTCATAATGCAAAGAAAGAGTGGCCTTTATATATATATATATATGGTAGCAATGGCTGGTTTTAAGCAGAGTTTGGAGAAAAATATGTGCTTATGTTATACTACTCAGCAATGTGCCAACAGAAAATGGATAGTGTAAGGGCTTAAATGAATTGAATTAGCTGGCTTCCTTGACCTAGAGAGAAAGCATTCTTTTGAATCTCTTTACTTGGTCGCCACAGTTTGGTGTATACGGTTTTAAGATAATGGCGTACGAGTGAAGAAACAGTCAATTACCACCATGTTGAAGGTTAAAGAAATATAGCATTCTATCCATTCCTTGTTTTAGTTTCCTTCATTTCTTATTCTTATTAGGTCATTGAATGTTGTTTTCAACAGCATCCTCGCTTTACCACGTAATTTTGTCCAAAGTTTTAAATAAATATATACGAAACAACAAGTGGTTTGTTTAGTTTTGTCAAAGCTGAAAAACTCAAGAAATTTTACATAAATTTACATTTCATTGTATACTTATAATAAACATGATTGTTTTGAAAATTTCAAAGCAATTCAATTGTCCTTTTTTTATTCAAATACGAGCTGAAGGATAGTGTCTCAAGTTTTGTCAAAATTGATTTTAATTTCTTTCTACATTTAAAAAAAAATGGTATTGATTCTGTCATTTTCTTGAATCTAATGAATGTACTCCTCACGTGAAATCCAACATTTCAAAAATGAGGTCTGAAACATGGTGTTTAAGACGTAGGAACAAAAATTAATTTTGATTCAATCGTAGATATCTAAAACGCATTTTAATCGAATGCTTAATTATAAGGTTTTTATAATATAAACCAATAATGAATTATGAAAGTAAATAAATCAAACTTTTTCATTTCTAAAGAAATTTGATATTTTATTCACCAACTTGGTCTTTAAACTTGCGGAAGTTGTTGCTCGGGAAAGGTAAATGTGGAGTACACCAATATCCATCCAACACCATTTAAAAATATTTTTCTTTGCTAAATTTCCCTTTTATTAAATATTAAACATTAAATATTAAATAATATATTTTAAATCGTGTCATTAAATGTCTTTAAGATGTTTTTCAGTGTCTAGGACATTCATTACAAATAATGGATCTTCCATTTAAGATTTTAATAGGTTGGACTGAGAAAATAGAACCTCTATAACCACTCGTGAAGGCAAATTAATAAAACTAGTAATTATTATTTTTCATAAACTCACTAGAAAAGTTTATTTATTATTTTATATACATTTAATTAAGTTTAAAGTATCTCATAATTTTATATATTTTTAATTACATTTCTATTAAAAATTTTGATTCCTCAAAATACTATTTTAATTTTTTTAAATACTTTACGGTTTAATTTTACCATCAATAAAATGATTTGATTATTACTTTTACATTTTTCGTCTTTAATTAGTTGATTAATTTTTCCTCTCCAATCTATTCTAATTGGTTAGGCAATTTGTTCTTGAAAAGAAAAAAAAAAGTGTTAGCCAAGATATTAAAAGATAATAGAAAGGAAATGAAAAATTAGAAATGAAAAGACAGAAATAATAGTCAAGTAAGGCTACAATATTTAAATAAAAATAAAAAAGATTTTAAATATTTAGTAAAATACGAGAAGAAGAACTAAGAATCTGAGGACTATCATTGGAATTAGATGCCCTATTGTTTTCTCACAAAACTAAGTTTATGGCTTGAGACACTGGCTAGTACATTTCACTGTGCTCATAAGTGGCTAGTACATTTCACCGTGCTAATAAAACACAACTCTCTGACATTCTAATTCAACATTTCTTAGTCACTTGATTGCCGCTAACAAAGTCAATATCTCTCATTCATGTACTTGTGGAAAATATAATATGTAATCAACAAAACTTGCACAAAACGACCACGGTGATCCCTCAGAAATGTTAAATGTAACTATTAATTTTAATAGGTCTGAAAGTAGTTAACTTCAGTAAAAGTTCACAGGGGGTAATTGTTAATATAAACAGTTAGCTTAAATGCTCACCACCAAGCTTCTCCACAGGCTTTTTTGTTGGGCTATTAACTTATAGAGCATTCCCAGGACTCACCAAATACAGGCTATGCTTTTATATATATCGGTTTTTATTTTATTACAGCTTGCTTTATTTTTTTTGCTGCCGAGGTTCAGATTCCAGGCTGTGAACTTCCCACATCATTCAAAACGGTGTTTCAAAACCTATGTTCCGTTTGCCACTTCAAAGGTGGATGATTTAGCCCAACAAAAACATCAAATATAATTATTAATTTATCATGTGTGCGTAGGTATTTCAGAATGCTTGTTGATATCAAACAAAATCCAAATACATACACAACAACAAAAAACTAGAGGAAAAGCAGAGAAAAAAAATATAAGGTAGTAGTAGGAGTACAATGTTCACAAATATATTGTTAAACGATGAAAGTATACCAAATACTTCGTATCATTTACGTCCCAATGTTAACTCAAATTCCTTCACAAGGTGGGCCTTCCAAACGAATATAATCATACATGATACCTTGGAAGGGACTGGTGCATCTTGGTTGCGTAAAATATATGGTATTTGTGCCATCAATAAGACGAGAACCTGGTATACTCACATGGTAAAGCCAATAGATTCCATGAATTCCATGTCTTGCAACTGAGTTGTCCCTTCCTATTAATCCACTGGTAAATAGGGGTCGCGGAGCATTGGGATCATTTACTCTAATCTTCATGCCAATGCATAATGTCAGTACAACATTCTACAAAGTACTTACATTTCACAACCAATGAGAGTGTATGTGAGTAAAAAAAGGCAAGGGAGTTTACCTGCAATTCAGCTAATGTTGCAGATGCAATTGCAACTCTCAGTTTGTATGTACTTCCCTGAACCACGCTACTGACTTCGAACTTGATTTGCCAAGTTGTCCCTTGGAGAGTGTTATCCACTTTTTTTCTGCACTTTCACACGCTTGAAAAGTTAGTACATGGCATCTATCATACCCATATTCTAGAAATAATCAATAATCCATAAATCAGACCTTGGAACCTGAGCATAAAACCAATCCTTCCTATGGTCACTAACACCAATTGTGTAAACCAAATCTGCATCAGGATACAATTCTGTATACCTGTCCCACAATCCATACTGCCTGAACCTACAAGTTGAGCAAAAAAAAGTAAAATCTAAGAACAGACAAACTCATATCTCAATGAAATATTTTCATCACACGTACAAGGATAGAATGCAGAATTGGGTAAAATCCATTTCGTGCTATAATATAGCATCGTTTCACAATTAAGCAAAATCCATTTAAGCATTATATGGAAAAACAAAAGAGAAACTGATCACCCAGTTAAGAATGATCAGAGTAATATGCCCCTAATAGTACAGAACAGAGCTAACCTGTCTGGGTGGTTGATAAAAAGCCTATTAACATATTGGGGATTGGGATCAGGAGCATAAAATTCTGCAGCGGATCTATCAGGAATACCTATTTCCCACAATGTGGGACCATCTCTTGGAGGCTCATATACAAGTTCACCCAATTCACTGTAAGAACCTGCATCCCAAGTTTATTAAGCATAGAACTCAACTTCATTTTGCAAGATGGCAAACATACTCAACTTTGACGAAGCTAAGGAACCTGGCGTTATCTTCATAATATCTACAAATTTGTAGTCCCCAACAAAGCCGGGCACCCAAGCAAAAAGGTTATAGTCGCCTGGACGTACATTTCTAATAGTAAAAAATCCATTCTCATCAGCTCTGGTCCAGAATTGATAGTCCTGTTAAGAGTAAAAGTTAAGTAATCTTCTGGAAAGGAGTTATTTTGGGCAAGACAATAGCATTCTTGTAATTATATTGATTTTCATAAATTGTGCCTTTCAAAATAAAAGGAAAACAAGATTATGTCTCACGTAGTTAGCTAGATCCCTTTGATCACAATCACATAGATCCATCATCGCATCAAAGGTGATAAAAATTATGAAAAGAAATTATGTGAGTACAAACTACAAAAGTCTGACTCGGCTCATGCAACTAAAATGCTAGTTATCCATAAGTGTCGGAAGAGCACCTTGCATTCTCTTTGCCATGACCCTGCATCTCCAGGTGGGGCCAGGCCAACATAAGCACCGGTTGCTGACATTAAGTCTGTGCAGATGTACCTACAATTAGAATAGTTTAATAAAATTTACCAACGCAAGAAAAAAGAACAACCATAATCTGGCGAATGCTCAGCAGCAGTTGATGAATTCTTCAACTTACTATTGTTTTAAATTTCTCACCAGAAAATAAAGTAAGTGACAACCTTCGTTTTTTCATATTACAAAAATAACTAAAAGCTTTTAATAAAACAAGTTGTAGCTTTTATGTAAGCCCCACACCCTGCACTGGCCCAAAACAAAATCGTAAACTGCATTTTAATTACGAAAAAAAAATTGGAACAGAATTACGAAACTTTGCTTGTACTCCAAACACAGTAAGATACAAATCGCAAAATGCAATATATAACCCTCAAGAATAAACCATGAATATCTTGCATGCTTACTTGTCTAAGACAAGTAATCTGCCACTGATGTTGCCCCGTTGATCCGATTTTAAAAAATCCTCTGAGGCAGGGAAATAATATGGCCAGCTTTGAACTTCATTCATCATCTGATTATCAATTCAAATTAGCCTTTATCTGATAATTACTATACACCAAATTCCTCCTAACAAAAGCACAACAGAAACATGCACAAACCATTATTTTAGCATCCTCCCATAACCAAAGTGGGTCATAACCACCAGCTGCAGAATTGAGATAAATATATACAGGACCGAAAACCTTCTTCCATGATTCACCACCTCTAATCTTAGGCACCAAATCTTGTCCCGCATAGTGACCACTGAGAAACATCTGATGATGTCAATTTAATAACCATGTCAACAAGGGTTAACATAGAATAGCCTTGTAGGAAATTCTTATCTTGGTCTAAAATCTAAATCCATTCACTTACTGCAAGTGTGGTGGGGCCTACGTGTGAGGTCAAATTCTGTTTGAGGGGTCCACCAGAACGAAACTCATCACTAGGTGTGATCTGCCAGAATCCTACTGGTGGACTGAAAGATATCCATCCATGGACTCGATTATCCATGTTTGCACATGAATACTGATACTTGTCATCCACCTGTGAATTATATTCAATTCAAATAAAAACTCGTGAAAGAGTTCATACACAATCCATGCAAAGGAAATCATCCTACCCCATCTTTAACAAGCCACATTAATTAGTGGACACTCAACTTGCCAGATCAAACATCTACTACTTGTGTGTTTGGACTTCGTTTGATTAAATTTTTCAAATACAAAGTAGTTTAGATCAGTTGAAAGATTTTATTTTGGAATATGGAAATGTCTTCCCAAAAGTAATTTTATAAGAATGCATTTTGCTCTGGACAACGGACACAAAATTGCTTTAAGGCGTGAAATTACTAAAATGATATACAAAATTCAAAGTGTGTAATTTAGCTCCTTCCCCATCCTCCCCAATGATTATTCTCAGTTGCATTTTGCCACTGTGTTTTCATGATATAAAAACTTTAACTGACGCCAGTTACGAAAAAGCAGTTGAAGATTCCTTTATTCTCCTAGAAACAATGTTCTCCTTGTCAAAATTTAGGAATAGACATGTCTTATATGTAATCCTGCTGGTTTAGTGGAATATAGCATGAATAAGTTTATGATAGTTGACAGCCAGAAAAGTGACAAGTAAGGGGCGAAGTGACAAAGTTTAAACCACATGGGGAAAATTAAATTTAACCATAATGTAAAATAATATTTAATTACGCAAGTAGTGACAGATTGTAAACTTTTGTACCATATGGGTGGGAACGAATTCAGTGTGGGAACTACATTAAAGCCATCTGAAGAAGCAAAAACTACTACGGTAAAATACAATTGGAAGCTCCGAAAAAATAAAGACAACGTCAGGAAACATTTGCAACAGATACCTCTCCTTGCAATCGTGGGTCTCTGGGATTGGTTAGTAGGACAGCTTCGGCGTAGCCCAAGGTTTGGCATCTTCCGGGTAACCTATCTTCCGGATAAGGAAGAATCCTTCGTCTATTGTCTGCCATAGCCATGTATTGAAACCTACATACTTCATTGTTAAAGAGGATGAAAATCCAAAAATAAATAACAGTTCCTATGTATCTATCAAGGCCATCTCAACTGATATGGCTATATTAGTGAAAGAAACTGATATTTGGGATAACAAAATTATATGTAAATCCTATAAAATTATTTAGTAACTATCATTTTCACCAAAAAAAGTTCTACAAATTACAAATACAATGAACAAGTACAAAAGAATGAGAAACGTAAAAAGAGGCCTCAAACGTTTTTGTCAAAATGATAGAATTTACTTGTCTTTTCTTAGCTTGAAAGTAATCCTCGTTTCACTGAGATCAAAATCTGGCCATCCATGCAAGTGCTCATAAATTCCGTAAGAGTAGAAGCCAGATGAACCGCGGAGCATTATAAATCTGAAATTGATCATCCACAAATTTTAATCATATAGCTATCAGTAAAAGAAGCCAACTGATACACAAAATTAGAACAAGGACCTTTTGTCAATATTTAAGGGGACAAATTTTCCCTCTAGAGAAGGATCCCACATTCTTGTGAAAGAAAGCTCCACCTGTTCCTCATTTTGAACAATAACTTTAAAACACGTTCCTTGAATCCTGAACCATAGCATCTTGAGTTTGCATGTGTGCTTAAAATATTATCCTTTGAACAATAATGGAACTGATAAGATTGCAAGAAGACCAAGTAACCAAAATAGAGGGGTTCGACAACTGTTTTACTTCTGCCCAGGTGACATAAAAACCACCCCAGTTTACTTCTGATCAGGTGTGACTTAAAAACCACTCCCAATATAATATCAAACTCAAATCAGGGATGCATTTGAATAAATCTTTATTGAGAATTTGAATTTTTGGGATAATATCAAAGACACCATAAAGTTACAAAAGAAAGTAGGATTGTCATACACATCAAAGATCCCTTTGCTTCCTGGCGCACTCCAAACGAGGTCCCAGTACCTAAACATTCAATTGAAAGACAAAATCAGCTTACGGCTTCAAAAAGTAAGAGCTTCCTATGATTTCTCCACAATGATTAAGAAGTATACTTTTGTGTTTCTTAATGATAAGGTCTAGAACATACTGTTCTCCGCAAGACAAATCTGTCAACCAATTCACCGTGTCTATTGTTTATAATGTGTGTGGATGTGAGGAAGAGAGAGATAAGAATCATTCATCGCTAGGAGCGCATACCCTCTATTAGACTCCTTGTTGAGAACTTCAAGCAAATTGTCAACACCGTTATATCTTATCCCGGTGACAATCCCACCTGGATTTGATAACGTAACCTGGACTATGCCATTATCCATCACCACCTGCACATGCCAAGACATTAAAACAATAACAAGAAACTAAAACTTAACTGACAGTGTGCAGTGTGGTTATGCATAACGCTGTCAAAGCTTCATTAAGCTACAAGGAAAAAGAAACATACAGCAATTTAACTTATTCTAGAAACGTTGCACAAATATAACAAGTCTTTTCAAGGCTTTGTGATAGAAGCATAACAAGAGGAACAGTGAGAAAAAATGTTCATGCGTCAAACTTACATAATGATCTTGGATGTGCAAGCGTACCCCTGGGCCGGACATGGTGAACCCTTGTTTTTGTTTTTACTAGCTTGCAGATAACAGAAGGAATCTGGTTAAGAATTCCACCAGCAAAAGAAATGGAATGACTTCAGGAAACAAAACCTGATCGTATCAATTTTAAATTTTCAATCACTTCATGTTCAATGAAATGTAAAAATAGTTGCAACCAGTTATAATGCTTGAACTTCTAATTATGTCTACATATTTCAGATACCTTAGTTTTCCTGCGTCAACAAAAACGTAAACCTCTTAATCACAGATATGACAATTAGATGGAAATGAAATAATCATTTAGCTTCTTCAGAGGTGATCAAACAGGGTGATTCACAACCAAATATACACTGTGAGAGAAATTTCAAGAATATATTTTAAAAAATATATAGAGAGAGAGAGAAATCATATATTTCATGAATTACAATTGATGAGGATAAATGGTGGAATTATCGAGGGCGACGAACTATAGCAGTGGACGACGATGGAATCAGAGGGATCAAGAGACACGTGTCGCATACCTCAGACTGAAAAAATTGCCTTATTATGAACAACAACAGCGGTATCGAAAGTGGATCACAGGGAAACGGAGTTTTAGAGCAGAAACACTATACTTTACGGTGTAATTGCAGTAACTGTCGTGATCCCAAGGGTCACAGAATAAAAAGTGTACATGTTTTGAACAGTAGCGGTTCAAGCCATCAGTGTCATAAAGCGAATTAAAAATTAAAGGTTTTTTAAAATTAATAAAATAATTAAATTATGATATTTTTAGTATTAGAATAATTTTGTCTTGTAATTTTATTTTTGTTATTCTGAGTTTGTGTTACTATCATGAGTCTGAGAATCAAAATTATTATGTTAAGTTTGAAAATCAAAATTATTATCTTTGTTGACTACTTTATTATTGTCTTTACTTGTATTTATATTGTTATATTCACCTAAATTTATATTAAAGAAGACTCAACCACATTTTCTAATTCATTTTTTTTATAAATTTATCCACAGTTAGTTCTTTTTTCTGATTCAACAAAAAGTTCAACTCTTATTTTTTTTTTAATTTTTGAATAACTTGATTCAAATTTTCTAGTTGTCATATTTATATATTTTTATATAAAATTAAAAATTATAATATATATCACACTGAATATAATTTATAAGTTAAAAAGATAAAACCTGATTGTCAAGATAATAAACTTGTTGTCAAGACAATAAACTTGATGGTTGAGTCTCAAGTCTCCTATTATAATTGGATCCTGTCTGTATGTCTTTAAATATAATTTGTAACTTCTATTATTTTTGGATCCTATCTTTGGTATGTTTTTAAATATAATTTGTAACTTCTAAATTCTCTTCCTTAAATATGCACAAATTATTTTAAGATTAATTAAACAATAACTAAAAAAATTGGGATTAATTAATCAATCTCATATTATTTTTACGATCACTCAAAAAGAGTCAAAGTGAACATAAATTCTTCCTCAATCAATCTACTGCTCAAAATCTCTAACTTAGGACATGCACATAAATGCACACTATAGAATGATTAAATATGAAATGAAAGAAATTTGAAATTGAAAACAAATTGAAATAATATTATGGAAGAAATAAGAGATAGAGGAAGAAATGAAATAAGTGAAGAAAGAAGGAGAGAAGTGAAAGCCTCAGACAATGATAGGATATATAAAGAAATGATATCAATATGTTGGAATATAGGTTGGAATATAGGAAAGAGATAAATTAGAAAGTTTTGATAGAAAAGATTTCTTGACTGTTCATTTTTTTTAAATGTTATTAATTTATTAAAAAAAGTTTCAAGAATATCATTCATTAAATAGTATTTATAGTACCAATATAAATTTAAAGTCATTAAATAATATTTATAGCACCAATGTAAACTTAAAGTAAGTTAAAATATTTAAATTTTTAATTAAAATTTTGTTAGCATAATTTTAAAATTAAATATTTTTTATTTTATAATAATATATGAGTATTAAATTTTTTTAAGACCTTGAGGTCTAAAGCATATTAAATTTTTTTTAGGCTTTTGTGGCCTTGAGGTCTAAAGCATATTAATTTTTTTAGGCCTTTAAGACCTTGAGGCCTAATACGGTTACTTTACCTGTTTGGACCTTGAGTCGGTTTTGAAGTGTCTTAATATTTTTACATATTATACAAAATATAGTAAATTTGTTACAAATTTATCTATATCATGTTGTATTAATCTATGTTATAACCTTCAAGATAATTTGTGATAGGAAAAATATTTTATAAACAATATAACTCACCTCAGTAACACTTTCTTTATTTAGGACTATTATCATTTTACTGAAAAATATCTCTCACTTCACCAAATTTACTTCTTGCCTTGAAGGCTTTTCATAGGTCTCCAAAAATCTTTTTCATGCATCTACTAAAAATCAATCATCTCGTTACAATTGAATTTTACTGCTAAACTCCTCATCATATCTCAAGACTCGCGCATCTACAACATTTTAGTGTAAAAGGCTTCATGGTGATGGAACAAATTAATTTATTCTTCCAGGCTTATGGTTGTGAAACATATAGGTTCAGAAGCTCATGTTACTCGGTGATACAGAAAAATAGAAACAAATTTGTATGTGTAACAATTAGGTATAGATTCATCTATCATTTTTCGAGATGATTTTTCTTTTTATAGGCAAAGATTCACCTTTTATCACGACAAGAATGCATATCAAAATATGCTAAACATTCACCTTAATCTGCATTCGTTATTATTTATTAAAATTTTCTTAATACTAGCTAAAATATATTAAAAGTAATCTAAGTGCTTACCCGGAATCACATATCCTAAAACAAAACCCAACAAACAAAACCTTCCCCAAATTTTATCCCAAAACGACACTGCAGTTGCTAGATAAATTAGAGGATTAACAAACAAATAGCAGTATAGGTAACGAATAATGACTCATTTATCTGTTGCTACTTGGCAGTTCTCACTATCAAATAGAAGACCACAATAATAATTCAATGACAATGCCAATGTGTTTTATCCGCAGGTGAAGGATATCCCATAATATTCTCATTCGACCTTCTGTTGTATGCAAAATAAATTATACAGACCAAGCAAATTTACAGTAACTGTATTCTTTCCGCTGTTATTGCACATTGCTGAGATCTGTCTTCCTCTGGAAAAAAATAGACCCGAGTACAACAGCAATACCGGTGATTGCTATTGTGAAAAAAACACGCTTTCTTGGGAAATCATTCTGTGGCCTTCTTCGAGGACCTTCGTCTCTTTCAACTGGCCTCACGTACCTACACACCAAAATTAAAAGTAAATATTCAATCACGAAAAATAACACGTGCATATCATTAATGACCTACAGGACTAATGCACACCTACCCTAATAAGTTAAGATTTTTTAAAAATAAAAAATATATACATTGATTAAGCTATCATTTAAAATGTTATGAAGATACTCTTGACATCAGTTTGGCCTTCCAAGATAAAATGATTTAAATCAGTCCTCTTAAGATTTAATGTAAACATTAGAATAATTCAAGTTGATGTCATATGTAGCTTGACAAAAGGCCCACCATATGACACCCCTTAAAATCCTTTTATGAAGTAAGTCACAGAAAAAGACCAACAAAAGCTAATTGGAAGGATCTTCTTTTAAGGGAAAAAAAAAAAAAAAAAAAAAAACAAACTGAGCCAAACAATACCTTAAACAATCAAACAACTTTAGACAAACAGGAGATATCACTCAGATGATAATTCATTGTTCAAATTTCATGGAACTTGTCTGTGGTTAACAGTATGTGAATTGTTATTTTACCATTTACACTTAATATACGATCTGCCTCCTATTCTCACAATACCATCTACATTCTAATAATTGTTATATATTTTTAAAATGACAGTTCTTTGCCACTCTCCTGCAAAATGTACAATTCAGCACTAAAAGAATTACAAAAATTTCTGTAGCAACCATAAGTGTTCATGCTACTGACAGAGAAATTACACCAACTACAATTAACAGGCACCAAGCATCTCATAAAGAGAACACAAAAGTGCATTTAAGACTTGCACAGGATGGAACCAAATTCTAAGAAACAAATCCACCCCTATCTCTCGAGACAACTATAAAGCTGCATCAAGAAATAATCTTTCGCAAATGCCTTTTGTTTTTTATATTTTGTGGAAAATAATCACATTTTTTTCCTCCCAAAACTCTCTGAAGGAGCTTTTGATTACAAGCTTTTTGAACTACAAAATAATCTAATTGAAACACATACTGCAATCAAATGATGACATTTCCTACCTTGAAGACCCTGAAGAATTTTCTTGAATTCTATTGCAACTATCTTCATGGTTGTATCTTTCGCGCAATCTAACATATTTGTTACACAGGTGACAAAGTTCTGTTCGATTCCCGCATACTTCCTGGATGTTTAAAAGTCAAACTGAAATTAGTACCAGAGTACATTGATTGATGTAAACTTCTCAAATACCAAAAGTCCTCTATAAACACTACCTGATGCTCAACCAGATCAATGGCCGGCAAAGGAAACTCACAGAACTCACAGGTGACCATCCTTTTAGGACAATTTTCATCTCTATGGATATCTAAAATATCACGTTCCATTGTTTCACTGCATAGCGAACAGGCAACCTGCACATATTACCATTTTCTTATGAATGACCATTGCAAAAGTGAATTTTAAATCTGATTTCAGGAACTATATGTGCTAGGCAGCCTTTGGGAGAAGGGGAAGGGAGGGGCCACGGGAAGGAACCGATGGACATGTAGCCAGCCTCCTTTAGTGTGTGAGTTGACACTCCAAGTTTCTACACTCTATGATATGCAGGCACCTTCATATCAGATACTGGACATAGTAAAACTAGGACTAGTTCAAAAAAATTTACACATGTTACTGCATCCCCTTTCCATACGTGATTGCTAAAAGATTAAAGCCGTACTAACTGAGTACAGGAAAATTGAAAGAGCTGGTTAAATAATATTTATATCCGAGTACTAAAGCTTTACCCACCCACCCTGCTCTATCTACTAGATACAAAAAATAGAAGTACTTTAGAATCATTTAAGAAAGTAAACCCCCACCAACCAATATATATTCCTTCTTAAGAATCGTTTATCTTTTTCTTCTTTATAAAACACAATTATCCTAAAAACAATATAGAACCAACACAGCGTAGATAAATCCCAAATATAAGAACTGAAGCAACAATTACTCAGAAGCCATGCTAGAAAAGATATCAATCAAACTCACTCCAACCCATCCATTAATTCAGTTTGATGGATATCCAATCCATCTATTATTTTGTTTTCTAACTTTATATGTCCATGGGATTATAATTCTGCCATTCTCCTTTTTCACAATTCAGGATCCACAAAATTACTATTTGTAACTTAAAAATTACAGAGACAGTTGAGTAATCAAATTTGTTCAAATTTAAATTGACTTGTATTAGGTTGTTTTTAAATTTATATTTAGTCAATGTACAGTTCAATGTTGTCATTTTCAGTTGAAAAGCATGGGAGAAAAATGAGGGGTAAAAGAAAATGGAAACTATTTTCTAAAAGCTACAATATAACAGTTGACAAACTGACGAGGTGACCCAAAAAATTATACTTTTATTAATATGTAAATTTGAAAACCATAAATCATAAGTTATTTGTTTAATTAAATTTTAAATACTTTTTTGTTAAGAGTTATTGATTAGAACATTTTTTTATATACAGAGGTTTCAAGAACAAAGCTGACGGAATATATTGTATGAACTAAACATATGGAAAACAAGATGCAAATGATAAAATTCTAACATAAGGACCCATCATAAGGTAACTTTAAGAGATAGATAGGGGGTTAGAAGAGTAAAGAAGGTTGACAATGTTGACAACTAGTAAGAGGCGCTGAGTGACTCATGGGACAATCTCAAGATTCAGTTAGGCAATTCTCTCAGTGACTCGGTTGAAGGAGCTGGCATCTAATATATCCTAGTTAGACCAATTAACATTATTAATCGAAAAGATCTAAAAAATCCAACTCATTATATCAAAAGTCATAACTTGATGAGTTCGATTTGGTGAATAAATGGATCGGGGAATCATTTTCCACCACTTAACTAAAATTGTCAAACCAATTGTCACTGAGACATCAATTTAGACCCAAAACAATATTCCAAATAAACTCAATTTTTGTATTTATTCTCTGATTTTCTTTATCTCCAAGTACAAAACTTCTCAACTGATATGTTCATCATGCAAAACAAGACAAAAGTTTCCATACCGGGGCATGAGTGTTCAGATAGTGCTCCTCGGCAAGTGTTTTCGGAACCATGTCGGAACAAATTTTGCATCTTTCAAGGTTTCGAGAGCAATGAGCATAATGCAAATCAATGTTTGCAGAAGGGATAGCCCGATCACTGAAAAAAAAAAAATAACATAACGACAAATAATCATGATCAAATCTCCAGAGGATAAAGCATAACACGTGATTCAGGCATTCAATACGAACAAAGTATCACCCTAAATGGGAAAAAGAAAAAAATCAAGAATCACATAATCATGGCTTTCATCGCCCTGAAGCAGTTCTGAGTCAAATGCGATACCAGTAACCGAAACAAATAAGGCCAATTATCCACGATTTTAAGCTTGGAACTGTCAGGGAAGTAAATCAATATTCTAGAACAGAATCACTGAACCTAGTTCCCCATTTTAACAAAGATAAATAATTGGTGATAATTCCATCGTAAACCATTCATAAATTGGGAGGGAAGTATTTACCAGTGAGTGCATAAACTAGTGGGCTGATCGGACACCGTTGCCATGCCGTAGAAACAAGCAACCTCGTTCTAGGACCAGATCCTAAGGAAAGAATTACAAAAAGGAAAAACATTTAATGACTATAAGAAATAAGAAAACAAAAATAGAAACCAAATTAAATTGAAATTATGCAAGGGGGAGAGATTACAAAAACAGGGATTTGGAATAGGGCAGAATGAAGAGAAGAATTTGGGTAAAATAAACAAAATGGAAAATTGCTCTTGTTGAACCACTCTTATTTGAGGAGACTTTTTGGAACCTTCAGCCATTAAAATAGATGATTGAGAAAGTAGCTGCCATTTACCTTACCCGCCATTAAGACAACCTACCCCTTTGATCATGTTGGGCCCTATGGGCTTGGATCAGTACAATTTAAATTCGGCAGTTACTTCCGGCACTATACAAAATTTCAACCTGCACTGTATAATTTCTTAAAGTATCAAAAATATCTTTGGCATTTTTATTTTTTAAATTCACGTGTACTGGTTTTTCTGTTTTTGAGATCTTAACAACTCTTCGTTAATATTTTCTAGTTTTTTTAATATCTTTTGATTCTTACGTTTTTATTTTAGATCTTCTTAGTTTTTATATTCTACATTCAAAGAAAAAATAAATAAATAATTTTTTATAATGTTTTTAAAGATAAAAAACTGTTATATAATAAAAGGAGTAGATGATTAAAAAAAGAACAATTTGAAAGTACATTAACATCTATTTTTTCTCTCTGCCATACGTACAGTATGTATCTGTGTGGATCTCAAAGTAAAAGGACAAAAGGCATTTTTGGTATTTTAAAAAATATATAATGTAGGTTATAATTTGTTTTTCAACTTGCAAGTCCATGTTAGGGTGAAATGACTGAAATTTCTTTTACATTTTATCAGTGTTGTTTTCATTGCACCATCATCTATGAAAAAAAAAGGAAAACGCTATAAAAGAAGAAAAGAAATAAAAAGATATTCTTTCTAAAACACATTTTATATATTTCAAAAGACTTATTTTAAAAAATATTCTAATATATTTCATGTATCTCAAAAATTTCATTCCGAAAAATTTATTCTGCAAATACTATCCTATTTTTAAAAAGCATATTTCACAGGAATTCTAGAAAAGGTGTTTTAATGATCTAGCCAAAATAATTATATAAAACAATTTTAAGAAAATAATTATATAAAACAAAATAATTTTAAGAAAATACATATTTGAGTTATAGTTAATCATTGACATAGTAACTTAACAAGCAAGCAACAAGAACTAAAATAGAAATACAAATTTTATGTAGAATCAAAAGTAAAAGTAAATTTATTGAGATTACAAAGTAGAGATTTGGAATAGGGCAGAAAGAAGAGGAGAATTTGGGTAAAATAAACAAAATGGAGGATTGCTCTTCTTGAACCACTCTTGTGTGGCAAATAGTAATCAAATGGGCCAACTATAAAGAGGTTGTAACAAAATGAAAGCCCAACCCAGCCCCAAAGCTTAACCTTCGTCTTGTAAGAACGAGAACCAATGGGTATAGGATAATACCTTCGTCTTCTCGTCCCTGCAAAATCCCATTACGTATCAGCCACTGCGCCTTCTCACCCTTCCTTTCCGTGGAACCTCTCAACTCAAGAAGAGGTAACAAAAACTACTTTTCTTTCATCCATTTCTCTTTTTCTACCTTTCGCGACAGTTTCAGTGGCAACGCTTTTGCAAGTTTAGAGAAAGCAATGGATTTAGTAGTACCACCCGAACAGTTTTGTTCATTCCACCGCTTCCAGATTATCAGAGCTAGGGTTTCAGATAACACCGTTTCGCGCTGTTTCATTCTATCTCCTGATACTGTTAGTCGCTTTACAAAATTGAAAGCCACTAGGTCTAGAAAGCGTTCAGACAGTCGCGTTTTCGCTGTTTCCAAGTCTGAAGCCTCTGGTTTGAACGGTAGACTGCAGCAAATTGTGAGCAACCCAAACGGGGACTTGAATGGCACAGCCGTAGAATCTCCGGGCAACGGGGTGAGCGGTTCCCGGAACTTCGAGGAGTTTGCGAGCAACATTCATCTCCGGAAGTTGGTTAGAAACGGGGAATTGGAGGAAGGGCTTAAGTTTCTGGAGCGCATGATTTACCAGGGGGATATCCCTGATGTCATTGCTTGCACCAGCTTAATTCGCGGGTTTTGTAAGGGTGGAAGGACCAAGAAAGCAACAAGAGTCATGGAAATTTTGGAGAATTCGGGTGCTGTTCCTGATGTCATAACTTACAATGTTTTGATTGGTGGTTATTGCAAAGCAGGAGATATAGATAAAGCCTTGCAGGTTTTGGAAAGAATGAGCGTTGCTCCGGATGTTGTTACATATAACACCATTTTGCGTAGTTTGTGTAGCAGTGGGAAATTGAAGGAGGCGATGGAGGTTCTCGACAGGCAGCTGCAGAGGGAGTGTTATCCTGATGTGATTACTTACACGATTTTGATTGAAGCGACTTGTAATGAAAGTGGAGTTGGTCAGGCGATGAAGCTGTTGGATGAGATGAGGAAGAAAGGATGCAAACCTGATGTGGTCACATACAATGTTCTTATCAATGGTATTTGCAAGGAGGGTAGGTTGGATGAGGCTATTAAGTTTTTGAATAACATGCCTTCGTATGGTTGTCAACCGAATGTGATAACTCATAACATTATTCTGCGTAGCATGTGTAGCACTGGGAGATGGATGGATGCTGAGAGGCTGTTATCTGACATGCTAAGGAAGGGTTGTTCCCCTAGTGTTGTTACTTTCAATATCTTGATTAACTTCTTGTGCCGGAAACGGTTACTGGGGAGAGCCATTGATGTCTTGGAGAAAATGCCAAAGCATGGTTGTGTGCCAAATTCTTTGAGTTACAATCCATTGCTTCATGGGTTTTGTCAAGAGAAAAAGATGGATAGAGCAATTGAGTATTTGGAATTAATGGTGTCAAGGGGTTGTTACCCGGATATAGTGACCTATAACACTTTGCTTACAGCACTATGCAAGGACGGGAAGGTGGATGCTGCAATTGAAATACTGAATCAACTGAGTAGCAAGGGATGCTCTCCTGTTTTAGTTACGTATAACACAGTTATTGATGGTCTTGCAAAGGTGGGAAAAACAGAGTCTGCTGTGGAACTCTTAGAAGAGATGCGCAGAAACGGTCTTAAACCTGATATAATTACGTACTCTTCACTGCTTCGGGGACTTGGCCATGAAGGAAAGGTTGATAAGGCTATCAAAATTTTCCGTGACATGGAAGGATTAGGTATTAAGCCCAATGCTATCACTTACAATTCAATCATGTTTGGACTTTGTAAGGCTCAGCAAACTAGCCGTGCTATTGATTTTCTGGCTTATATGGTAGAGCAAGGATGCAGACCTACCGAAGTTACATATACCATTCTTATAGAAGGCATTGCTGATGAAGGATTAGCTGAGGAAGCTTTGGAGTTGTTGAATGTGTTGTGCTCCAGAGGATTGGTGAAGAAAAGTTCGGCTGAACAGGTAGCAGTCAAGATGTAGGATAAAATGCATTTTTACCTTGTAAACTAAGATGGCTAAGTAACATTTTTGAGCACATAATAGATTTCGTTAAACCCCTCATATAAGTTACTTGTTCTGGATTTTGGATTTTTATTTTGAGGAGGGAGAGGGGCAGGCGAAATTCGTGTCAATTTTGTTAGGAGGTCATTGTAATTCAGTCCACACATATTTAATTCTAATTTATATTATATACTGCTTGGGATTTAATATAGGCTAATATTGTTTCCCCACCGTACTTCAGCATCGATGGTGACAGTTTTTGAATATCATTATGCAAGATATTTGACAAAAATGCAGATTGTAATATGATTGATTCAAAGATAAATTTATTCGTCTTATTTTGCTTAGAGCAATTTCATTTTCATAAAATGGATACGAGTACAGCCTGTTGTAAAATGAAGAAATGTGCTTCAATAGGTCTGAGTTTCATCAGTTTAGTGTTACCAAATCTATACAAGCCAACATAGTTGGTGCCTTAATATTTCATGAAAAGTAACTGGACCAGAATTAAGAGAAATGTGGAACAGATTTAGTTGTTTTTCTGCTTGCTGTACTGAATGATACAAGAAAAATACCTGTGACTGGGAGGCTATTTGCGCGGTATTTTTACAAATATTGTAGCTGTATGGTTGACCCGAGGCCACTAGAGGGCTTTTCCTACATGCTTGGGTGACTTTCTCATGGCACTGGGTGGTTGATTCATCGATCATTGACGGTCACTCAAAAGTAAAGACAATTCAGGCAATTTCAGGAGTGTTTCATTCTCTCCGTTCCGAATCCTTTCTGACATTGTCCATGATTAACTGTTCCTTTGTTGCCCTACCTTTGAGGGACTCGCATTGCTCACACACACAAAAACAAAATATATCAAATACCCATCAAAGTTTTCACCATAGCTTTGAAGGAGGCTTCTGACGAGTGTGAACTCCTTGATGTTGGCTCTATTTCTCAGAAGTCACTCCAGCCATTCTAAACCAAGTACTAGTGGGGTATGTGTAACATGTTTCTTTTTGTTTAGCTGCAGATATTATTAGTATATTTCCTTGGATTGGATTATTTTTGGGTCTTTCATTTATCATGCTCCACGTTTAATCTTACATGTACGAAATGTGTCGGAGCAAGGTTGCCACTCAAACCATTAATTTGCACATTATTGTGTCCGCTGTTGCTTTTCACTTGTGACAAAATCAAACATGACAACCTCCTTTATGGTTTTTTGTTTTCTTGGGAATCTCCATGCAATTATTTAAACAAAAAAAAATGCTATTTTATACATAGCGTCACAGTCACTGTATATAAAATGATTGGAACGGATGAACCATGGATGGAGATTCCCTGCAGTTGGAAGGAGAAGGAATATTTAATCTCTATCTTAATTGTTGTTTTTCAATTCTTATAAAATAGACCATTGTTATTGCCACGCCCTTTTTTTACACTGTTTTAACATTCTTTCTGGTGTATTTGCATTGATAATGATGCATAACAGAAACTTGAATTATTTTTGGTAGAAAATAGCAAACAAAAGAGAAAAAAATAAAGCACAAACTAATGCCTAACAAAAGGCATTTCAGCCTCATCCGCGTGGAGCAGAACAATCAACTCATACAGGTGAGTTTTCCCTCCTTAGCAAGAAAATCAGCACAAAAATTCCTTCATGTCCACGCATTAGAGAAAAACACCTATGCTATCGATAATTGAATCGTGTAAGCGGGTGACCAAAGACATCAAACTAATAAATTTATAGACTTCTTCCTCCCTTTTGTTAGGACCATGAAAGGCAAAATTAGTAAAATGACTCCCCATCTAAAGTATCATATCTTGGGTCTAAATATACCATTCCGGATTATAAAATTCCGAAGTCATAACAATTTTTTTATCTACACAATCTACAATCCGGTAAAGGAAATAGAAATACCTTTTGGATAGTAGAATTCGTGGTCCAAAAAAGAATTTTTGTTATGACTTTTTGATTCTATAATCCCGAAGTTTAAAGTTTATGACAATTACTTTCAGCTTGGAGCTTGAAAATTTTAAGGGTTTGAATTTGACTTTAAGGGTTTGAATTTGACTTTGGGATTGATTGTACAAAGCTTGAATTTGAAAAAAAAAAAACTTAAAAGTAGAAAAAGTGTTGAAGTGAAGATGAATTGAATGAGTGTAATTAGTGAGGCAGGTAAAGGAGGAAAGGAAGAGAATTGAGAAAAAAATAGTGAATCAGAAAACTAAAAGCCTATGGGTTTGAAAGTGAGACTTCTTTATCTCTCCATTGCTCATACATTAATTATTAGTTAATGTACAAAAAGAAAAATTAAAGCTAGAAGTAATAATGTGAATTAAAATAGATTCGTGTAGGTTGGTGGAGAATTAAGAAAAAGATAATAAATGAGAAAACAAAAAATAATGAGTTTGAAGAAGTGTCTCTTCATTGCCTAAAACTTATTAATTATTAATTAATGCACAAAAAATTAAAGTTAGAGTCAGAGTTGAGGGAGAATTTGAAGGAGAGATTTCTCTCTCTTTCCATTGCTCAAAAATACATTAATTAATTAATGCATAAAAAAATTAAATTCAGAAGTAATGTGAGTCAGAATATGTTGGTGGAGTTGCTCAAAAATACATTAATTAATTAATGCATAAAAAAATTAAATTCAGAAGCAATGTGAGTCAGAATATGTTGGTGGAGAATGAGAAAAAGATCTAACCCAAAGGACATTTGAAAATGATTTCCAAAAACAAATTCCTTTACCATATTGCATGATCCAGAAGTTAAATTTTACAATTTTTTGGTTAAAATTAAGTTTTTCAATTCTGCAATTCAGAAATTTTTTCTAAAACATTTTTTCTTTTAGATTTTACAATCCAGAAAATTATACAATTCAAAAAATTATAAAATCACAAAAATGACACCTTCACTCGTCGTCATCGTCCACCGCCATTCAATACAATAAATCAAATATACAAAAATCATACAACCAACTATACATCAAAAGAATATGTAAAGGAAGGCAACGACCATCCATGAGTTGAGTTAAATATTCTTTTTAAGTTTAGTATGAAGGTGGAGGAAAATACTATCTAGGTGCAGGATGAATCATTCTTCTTTTATTTGTAAAACCTCTCTACCTATAACGAAAATTACTCTCTATTTTATAAAATAATAAATAAAATTAAAATAATTATCAAAATAAAATATTAAAATTATTTTTAAATTAAAAATAAAATAATAAAAATTATAATAATAAAAGTTATAAAATTAATTTATTATAATTCATTATTATATATATTAATATATATAATTAATTATATATTACATAAGTATAATCGATTACGATTAGTTTAGATATTATATAAATATAATTGATTTCGTTTTAATCGATTATACATATAATATCTAAAGTATTATAT
>Ga0209700_101945_pt1 | contig 42862 bp, 28 predicted proteins | sample SiratroredBW_FD_187528 | JGI IMG/M metagenome (GOLD analysis project Ga0209700, IMG submission 187528) | Root nodule microbial communities of legume samples collected from California, USA - Siratro red BW (SPAdes) (version 2) | ecosystem: Host-associated > Plants > Roots > Nodule | place: USA... | reverse complement strand
TTTTGTTTAGATTTTAGTTGTTTGATATGAATATTTCTAGCTGGTACTTGCTGATATGGTTGGTACTTGCTATTGCAATAAGAATAAGAATAATAATGATTGAGTTATTTGAGGTTGCATGGTGTTATTTTTATTTAATTTATGGTTGTGCATAAAGTTTTATTTAAACTTAAAATAAGTGGTTTTAGAATAAGTAATTTTTTGAAAGAAATAGCTTATTTCAAAAGAAGATAAAATTTACTTATATTAAAATAGGCTGAAAATGTTTATTTTTAAAATAAAAAATATAAGATAAATACAGAAAATAGAATAAAATATGCTTATCTTAATAAAATACCCTTTTTTTATAAAAATAAGTACAAATAAATAGTTTATTATTAGAGTGGTAGTATAAAATATTTATTATTTGAAATACTCGATTAATTTTTCCTTTTTTCAATTATCAACTTTTTAATAAAAAAATATTTCCTTTGTATTTATGATAAGAGAATATAATGTTTTCAATTAAAGTTTTAATGTAATTAACATAGAAAGAGAAAAACTAATTGTAATAACAGAAAAAACAAGTGTAATTAAAATAATAAATTAAAATTGTATGATAAATAATTCACCTAAAATTATATTAAAAATAGAAAAATTAAATATTTTTTTAAGAAACTACTAATTAAAAAAATAGAGGAAGTAATAATTTTTCACTTTATATAAATTATTATGTTTTCTGTATATGGATTATTTTTCTAGCATTGACTGGGCATTTGTCTCAATATTTTAAGGCAGGGTAATGAAACTCTTTGCCTACATTTTGTATTTTTGATGTTTTATAATAAATAATTATAAACTGCTTTTAAATTGAATTGTTATCTGACTCTGGAGTTGATTTTTAGTTTCTCTCAACAACTTTCTAAATTTTATGAAATTTGAAAGAAAAACACAAACCTGAATAACCAATACAAATTCGCTCAACAGCACATAAATTCAAATGAGATGAAAGGAACGAATTAAACTCAGTTAAACACATATTTCGTTTAACGTGAACTCATTTAGAAAACCGATCACTGACCTAAGTCATAGGTTTTGAGTCAGAAGAAAAATGTCCACGTAAGCAAAAATTTGTAGAATCAAAATATTCATAAAAATCCTATTAGACCAACTTTTTAAAACATAATAAAAATGTAATTAAAAAAATTATTATATCGAAAATGGTGAATTTGTTGTTGAAAGACTCATAAATATTGAAATGTTAGTGATGTTTATTCAATGTTTATTATTGCCTTTATATAGGTTAATAACTTAAAGGTATGTTACTCACTTTCTCTACTTATTTCTCCTAAAATAAATCTATGTACATTAACAAATGTTAAAGTTGGTAATTATAATAATAAATTGCTGGTGTTGGTTTTTCTTCAACACTCCCCCTTAACACTAGCTTCCACTTTGTTTGTCATGCTCAAGCTTTTTGTATGCAAATTTGTAGCTTGATTTTCTATTTTAACATGCTTCAACTCAATTTCCTCTCTCAAGACTTTCTCTCGGATAAAGTGGTAATGTACCTCCACATGCTTAGTTCTTACATGAAAAACTGGATTCTCTGCCAAATGTATTGCAAACAAATTATTGCAATACAGAGGAATTGGATACTTTACTGGTTGATGCAAGTCTTCTAACAGTTGCATAAGCCAAGTGCTCTCTTGAGCTGCCATTGCTGTTGCTCGATACTTTGCTTCGGGGTGGTTGACAAAGACATGATTGGTTGTCTTTTGTTACACCAAGAAATTGCTCATAACCCAAGCATGAAAATATATTTGGTAGTTGAGCGTCGAGTATCATGGTCATCTGCATAGTCAGCATCACAATAGCCAACTAGTGTACATTCTCCACCTCTCTTGTACATAATACTATGGTCAAGCGTATTGTTCACATATCTCAAAATTCGACGCACTGTTTCTAAATGAGGTTTCTTTGGATTTTGCATGTAACGACTCATCACACCAGTTGTCGGTACATCGTAGCATCTTTTAAAATTTTCCCTTCATGAGCACATATTTTGGTGTTTGGCTCCATTGGCGCTGAGATTGGCTTGCACTTAAGCATTCCAAACTTCCTCAACAAATCTTTGGAATACTTTTGTTGATGGTGAAATATTCCTTCTTGAGTATGATCAACCTCTATACCAAGAAAATGCTTGAGTTGTCTGAGTTCTTTCATTTGAAATCGAACTGACAAATTCTCCTTGGTTTGAAAATTTTCTTCTTCACAATCTCCTGTGATGATTAAATCATCCACATATACTAGCACGATAGCTAGCTTTTCTCCTTTAGCTTTGATAAATAAGCTAGCATCCACACTTGTTACCAAATAACCACTGAATAAGAAATTCAACAATCTTACCATACCAAGCCCTTGATGCTTGTTTTAACCCATAAAGTGTCTTTCGTAGCTTACACACGTACTCAGGATGATCTTGACTATGAAAACCCATCAGCTGGTCCATGTAGATCTCCCAATCTAGCTCCCCATGTAAAAATGCATTCTTTACGTCCATCTGCCACAAATTCCAATTTTTGGAAGCTGCAAGTGCTAATAGTACTCGTACAGTTGTAAGCTTTGCAACTGGACTAAATGTTTCATCATAGTCTAGTCCATATTGTTGAGAGAACCCTCGAGCTACTAGGCGAGCCTTGTGTCTTTCTATTGATCCATTTGTGCGGCGCTTTGTCTTGTACACCCATTTGCAAGAAATAGGCTTAACATCTTTTGGCTTTAACACAAGCTCCCATGTTTGATTTCTATCTAGCGCAACCATTTCTTCTTCCATGGCTTTAATCCATTTTGGATATTGAAATGTTTCCTCGAAGGTTTCTAGTTCTTTTGCATGTGCTTCTTCTACTATGGCAGCATTAGCATACTTTGGATTTGGCTTTCTAATTCTCGTTGACCTTCTCAATGGAGTTCGTGCTTCTGGTCCCCCAGGCTCATCTTCATTACTTAGTTGTTGATACACACCAGTTTGCTAAGGACTTTCAGCTACACCTCCTTCAACATTGCCTCCGTTATCAACATCTTTAGTTTCATCTAAACTCAATTGGATTTGAGAGGATTGTACCACGTCTTTAAAAACATCTAAGTCTGGCAATACTTCCTTGTCTGGGGACCACCATGAAGAAGCTTCATCAAATACCAAATTTCGAGATGTGTAGCACTTTCCAGTAGTAGGATCACAACATCTCCATCCTTTTCTTTGACTGTCATATCCTATAAAAATGCATCTAAGAGCTTTCTTGTCCATTTTGCTACGTAAATGACCAAGTACAAATACATAGCAAACACATCCAAAAACTCTGAGATAACTAATTGAAGGTTTCATGTTCCACAATTTTTCAAAAGGGGAAATAAAACATAACCTTTGTTGAGGAAGCCTATTAATGACAAATGTAGTTGTCCTTCATTGCTTTTGCCCAGAAGCGTTCTAGTACATTCTTTGTGTGAAGAATGCTTCGACAAATTTATGCTAGATGCCTATTCTTCTTTCTGCCACGTTCTTCTGTTGTAGAGTGTTAGCGCATGTGAATTGATGACGTATTCGGCATTCTTGAAGGAAATTGTAAAATTCGTCTGATCTATACTCTCCCCCATTGTCACTACGTAGACAACAAATTGCCAACTTCTGCTTCTGCTACCTCCTTAAACTCTTTGAACTTTGAAAAAGCTTCAGATTTTTTCTTCATGAAGTAAATCCACACATAACTTGAGAAGTCATCAATGAAAGTCACCAAGTATTTCCTCCCACTAATAGAAGCTTGTTTAACTGGTCCAAACACATCAGAGTGAACTAATTCCAATGGTTCCTTTGCTTTGAATTTGGACTCTTTAATGGAAGTTGGTGTGTTTTTCCATACTGACAACCTGCACATACCGTGCCTTTTCTTACTTTAAGTTGTGGAAGTCCCTTCAACATTAACCTCTTCATCATTACGTCTAATTTGGAATAGCTAACATGTCCAAGCCGCATGTGCCATAAGTCTAACGTCTCATTCCTTCTTGTTTTGTCTACGTATGCGGTTTCTGCAGACATTACGTAAACCGACTCCAACTTCTGTCCTTTCATCATTGGCTTTTTTATAATCTCCAGGTCCCGATAAACCTTCACATCTTGTGGACCAAAGAGAACATAATGGCCAGAAGAAGTTAATTGTGCCACCGAGAGAAATTTTTTTTCATACCCGGGACATGGTAAACATTCTGAAGTGGCACCTCAGTATCACCATGCTGACGAGAAACTACCGTATTACCGATGTGAGCTATAGGTAGCTTTGAGTTGTTCGCTGTCACGACCACCCGACTTCCCTTATACTCTGATAGGTTCTGTAGCTTCTCTTTGTCACCCGTCATATGATTTGAACATCCCGATTCAACAATCCAATCTTTCTCATAGTCAACCTGTTACGAAGTTGTTGCTTTGAAAGCTAACTCTTCTTCTTCTACAGCAAACACTGCCTCAACATCCCATTCATCTTCACTTTTGGAAGCAGCCACATTACTCTCTATCGACTTTTTCTTTGACCAACAGGTTTTCGCCATGTGACCCTTCTTTCCGCAATTGTAACAGTTCCCTTCAAACTTTTTATCGCTGTTTTGATTCTTCGAAGCACCTTCTGCACGAACGCTTCCTTCGTCTTGATGATTTCCCGCCTTGTCATTATGCTTTCTTGAGCCACCTGTGGCATGCTGCTTGAAATTCCTCCTGCCTCTATTGGCATAGAGTGCCTCTTCTTCCTTCTTTAACGAGACTCCTCCCATTTGCTTAGCGAGGGCTTCCTGACCAATTAGCAAATTTTCAAATTGAACAAGTGACGGTTGAGTTTGCCATCCTTGTATAGCAACAACAAAACTCCTAAATTCTGGCTTCAAACCATGGATGATGATCCGCTTCATCCTAGTATCACTAATAGGAGCCTTTGGATCCAACTCAAAAATCTCCGGGCAAAATGACTTCACTTTATGAAAGTATTGTGCAATTGTCATGTCGCGTTGCGCCACTGACAAAAATTCATTCTCTAGAAGCTGGAGCTTCGTATCATTCTTCTTAGAGAACAATTTAGCGAACGTATCCCAAGCTTCTTTGGGAGTTTTCGCATCCCAGATATGCTCCAACACATCCTCTTCAACCGTTGTCTTCAAAACGAACATGACTTTGCCTGCTCTAATTTTCCACTTCCGCAACGTCCCATGCACATCCTTGGCCTCAGGTTACGTTACTTCACTACCATTGACGACATCCCACAAGTTTTGACCTTAGATGTATGACATAATGCAAGTAGACCAAGAATTGCAGTTGTGCTAGTTGTTAAGTTTCTTAACACCACCAACGATTTGTAGATCACTCATCTTAACAATAGGGTGCTCATCACAGGCCAAAGAAAACGTGTGGCTCTGATACCAAATTGTTGAAATAATAAGGCAGAGAGAAAGACTCATAAATGTTGGAATGAGAGTGATGTTTATTCAATGTTTATTATTGTCTTAATATAGGTTAATAACTCAAAGGTATGTCACTCACTTTCTTCACTTATTTCTCCTAAAATAAATCTACGTACATTAACAAATGTTAAAGAATTGGTAATTATAATAATAAATTGTTGGTATTGATTTTTCTTCAACATTTCTTTTTAACTGACCAAGGATCAATTGGTAAATATTAAGAATTTAGCTAGGAGCTAAATTGTAATTATCAAAAATTTTAGAGACTTGTAAATTATAAAAATTAATTAATACTTAATTTATAACTAATATGAAATATTTAGAGATGATTTTGGAATTTAGGAAACTTTACAAATTCATATATAATTATGAAAAATATTTGTTTTCTAAACTTATTTTTACTCTAACTTTAACTCACTTTCTTGGAGAGTTTTGAGATTGAATATTTTTCAATCTATTTATTAAATAAACAAAATAAATAATATTTTTTTAATAAAAGTAGACTAAAAGTTAAATTCGCAATTCTAATTTTATTTTTAAGTATGTTATATCGAGCGTTTGTTGTTCAATAAAAGATTATAGTTGATAACAACTCTTTTTTTTTTCATTTAAGAGCATAATAACTATTTAAATTTTATCACGAATAATTGATCTTACTTATATTATAATAAATTGTGCATCAAACAATTAAAAATCTCTAATTTATTCATAATAAATATAAAATAGTTTAATTTATGGACCAGCTTTTACAGTTTCATTAATGATAACTTAATGCAATACCTTAATTATTAGAGTTTAGAGTTACTTGGACGGAGACCCTGTAGATAATGTTTTAATTAATTAGTCCCAAATGTTCGTATTGACTTAGACATGCAATACGTTTGATCAACTTAATGACTTTGACCAAGTTCGCTTAATAACCATCACATCAAAGGAATGTCCTGCACCAGTAGAGGAATACAAAAGAAAAAATCTAGTATACTTTAATGTGAGCAATGCAAATGTGCTAGAATATTCATTCTTAATGTATCATAACAAAAGAACTAAACTCTTAAAAAAATCTTTATTGTCAGTCTATATACTTATTTTGTTTAATAGTTGTTCTGTTATTATATTTTTGCATATAATTTGATTTTTTTTCATATCTTTTGTACAAAATTTGTTTTTTATTCTGTTAATTAGGATGATCATGTTGCTCGTATGCGTGATGCACCTTGTGGGTGCTCATGTATATGTTATATATACATGATATTTCTAGTTGTAGCTCTAATATGCAAGTCCATTAATAATTAATGTTTGATTTTAAAATTTATGAGAAACTTATTTTCATACATGAGAGACCTAATAAAAAAAAATTGTCTAATCTTTACAATCACTTTTCTTATTTACGTTCTTTTTTTATAGTGTATTGTAAAGAACCTTCAGAGACTAAATTTTATTTTTAATTTTGTTAATGTCCATCAAATTGATTATCATAAATTATGACTAAATTTTATTTTTGATTTTGTCTAATGTCCATCAAATTCATTACCATAAATTGTTTTAAAATAATAACTTCTCATATTAACTAATAAGTCTTTATTTTTTAAATCGCATTGAATTCTACAAATATATATTACATGACTTATATCAATCTAGATATATTTTTCTAACATTATCCCTTTTGAATGGTGTGATCACTAGTAGAAAAAATACATACCACCGCGGTTTTATAAGACTTATAATCGCGGCTCTCGAACCGCAATAAATCCAGCCACGATAAAAAGTACCAAAGTTGTTATCGCGATTATATAAACGCGGTGGAAAATGGGACATACCAACGCGGTTGTTTATTAACAACTGCGGTGGTATTGCTTTTCTTTTTTTGAAAGAAAGCATTACTCTCAAAAAGCACCTGTGGCCTAATGGATAAGGCGCCTCACTTTTAATCAAGTGAATGTGGGTTCGAGTAGCACCGGCAACTTTTGTTAAAGGGTCAAGAATCATAAGATCAATGCTAATATGTTCCATTGACACTCTATGTTTCTGAATTTTTTCTTTAATGACAAAGTATTTCAACTATGCAATACTTATCATTTTTAGAAAAGAAGACAATTGCAGAATTATCGCAATAAATTTTTAACGGATTGACAATATTGTCAACTACTCAAACCATGCCATTAGTTCAACCTCTATGATAGATGTAGTAATGACAGACTACTTTGCACTTTTCCATGAAATTGCTTCTCTGGCTAAAAGATACACATAACCAAATGTAGACTTTCTTGTATGCATACAAACAATAAAATCTGAATTTGTGTATCCAATTACCTCAAGATGATCAAATTTCCTATAAGTAAGCATGTAATTCTTTGTCCCTTGCAAATATCTTAAAACTTTCTTTGCAACTTTCCAATGATCCAATCCTAGATTACTATGGTATCTACCAAGCATACCAACTGTAAAGTTAATATCTAGCCTCATACATGTTTGAGCATACATCAAACTCTAAACAATAGATGCATAAGGAATACTTTTCATCTATTTCCAGTCCAAATCTTTCTTTAGACATTGCATGAGACTAAATTTGTCTCATTTTTATATTGAAATGAGAGATGATGAACATTTATCCATTTTGAATCTCCTTAAAATTTATTAATATATGCTTTTTGAGACAAAGCCTAACAATCCTTTTGATCTATCACAAAATATTTTTATTTCTATCACATGGTATGTCTCACCCATATCCTTCATTTCAAAGTTGTTAGAGAGAAACTTCGTAGTCTCACTTAACATGTCAACATCATTATTTGCAAGCAAGATATCATCAACATACAAAATCAAAAATATAAACTTGCTTGCACTGATCTTCAGATATATACATTGATCAACAATGTTTCCTTAAATCCAAAGGACATAATAATATCATTGAACTTAAGATTTCATTGTATGGATGCTTGTTCAAGTCCATATATTAATTTCTTAAGTTTACATACAATGTGTTTATTTCCTTCTTCAATGAACCCCACTAGTTAGTTCATATAAACATTCTCTTCTAATTTCCCATTCATAAAAGTGGTTTTAACATCCATTTGGTGCAAGTCAAGATCATAATGAGTTACCAATACCATGATGATTATGAAAGAATATTTCTAAGAAACAGGCAAAAATGTTTGCTTATAGTCAATGTCATCCTTTTGAGTAGAACCTTTGACAAAAAGTACAGCTTTATAACGTTCAATATTATTATGAGAGTTACGCTTAGTCTTAAATATCCATTTACACCCAACTCTTTTGCACCCTTTTGGCAATACCACATGGTCCCATACATAATTTAGTGTCATTCATTTGAGTTTATCTTTCATGGCATGTAACCACTTATCAGAATTATCGCCATTAATGGCTTTTGAAAATGAAACTGGATCATTATCAATACTTATGTCATTTTTTGACTCTTGTAGATAAACCATGTATTCATTCAAAATTGCATGTGTTCTCTCTCTTTGGGATCTTCTTAATAATATCTCTTGTAGTTGTTCTACTATTGGTTTATTCTTAACCTTAGATCATTAATATGTTGTTCTTCTTGATTTTTGTGTGGTTCATCAACATGAGAAACAAAAACAATTGAAGTAGAGGTACTAGTTAAAGGAACTTGTATTGTAACTTCCTTAATCTCCATATTTTGTGAAGCTTCACTCCCACTAGTTTCACCACTCTCAATGAATCAGACATTTCTAGTTGCAACAATTACTATGGGTAGGATGTATGGATAGCTGACTCTAGAAAGGGAGCTTGAATGGAGTTTGAACTCAATTCATTGCAAGATCAAAACAAATAACAAACCATCTAATAGAAAGAATAACTAGCACAGAAAATAGAAGTTTATACTAGTTCACCTTAAACTCTTGATTTCGCAAACCATTTCCTTATCTTTGGTTTTCTCATAATTTTCCATTATAAACTATGATGGCGACTCCTTTGTTTGTATATATTTTTCAAAAAAAGAAAAAATATTTATACTTTTCTTTTGCCACCCTTGTCGTGACCCTGGTTGCGACATTAAGCTAAAAGTAAACTTAGTATTTGTCTTAGGACTTGGTTTCTCAATACAAGGTATCATTACTGTTGGTTGATCCTTGTGTAGTCACCAGATGATTAACAATTTTGCAAGGTGATAACGTATGTTTTGATGATTCTATACCAAGATTTTTTTAAGGAAAATGTATTATATTAGCTATATCAGTTTTATTAGTTAATGAAGTCATAGTATAATCCTATGTTGTATTTTTAAGGTTGCATTAAGTGTTTTTACTATCCTTATTTTCTGGCTTGTTTGGTCTATTTTTTTTCTTTCCTTTGTCTCATACAAATCTAATATATTTATTTATTACAATGTCTACGAACAAAATTTTGTCTATACAATGATCATCCAACATTTACTTTTATGACAAACAAGATATATATATTTTGATGTTATTTTCTTTTCCTTCAAATATTGCAAATATTAAAAGCACATGATGACGAAGTTTAGCATGCATAATTTTTGCATAATGGGAAATATTTAGCTTCAGCATCAAACAATCAACCTGTAGTCATTTGGGAGGTAATATTTGATGCTAATCAAACGCTTTTGTTCTATTATTATCATCTAGCCCTCAATGCTCATATCTGTTGTAATATCATATACTTTGGTCGCATAAATAGAATAAGATTTTTTAATATTATATATAAAACATTAGGAGATGCTCTGTATCTTGCAACTTGGATGAGTATTTACATCCTGGAGTGGAATTTTTCTTGTGTTGACTGCTAATATATGTATATGTACATGAACACTCACTTGATGTTTGGCCAACATCATTTGTATAACTCCTAAAGGATTAGTTAATTCATCATAGGGATTCTCATAATAGGCTTTCCACATTGCATCGATAATAAGAGCATAATTTAATGACTTGTAAAGTTTAATTGCATACTTTATGATGATTATATTTGTTATTATCTTAATTGCATAATAACTTTTTTATAATTATAATATCGTACTTTCTTAGTAATTTGTTGTTAATTGAAAAAAATATTAATTTAGAAAAAAATATATTTTTTTATCATTATAGGCCCCTCCGCTTGGTTAACGTAGCAGATAGATTATAATATTTGTTGTTTTAGGGTGGGTTATTCAATGTTGTTTCATTATATTTAATTATAATACAAATAAATATGATATGTTAAATTGTTTAACACTAATGTCTTTTCTGTACTTTTTCTAATGTATTATCAATTTTATTTTGATGTCCATAAGTAGAGTTTACCTGTGCATGGAAAGAAGCATCCCAATTAGTATATGTTATAGGAGTGTCTCCACCTGATGAATAATAACTTTGGTGTAAAGTTCTTGGAATTAACAAAGGCAAGGTGTATAGACTTGGATTTGAGTCAATCAAAGCAATTGAGAGACAATTCTATTAGGATTCTACATCTTCATTTGTGTAGGTCATGAGGGAGGAGATTAAATAATTAAAAACTAAGTTACTTATAATTGAAACTAAAAGGGATGAACTTCATTATAGAATGTTCAATAATGAGAGAAAAATTTAGCAAAATAATAAAACTATGCATCTCTAGATGGAGAAGATGGACTTTCAATCTTTTCAAATATGAATTGAATTTTATTGTCCTTAAATTTGATCTTTTTATTACTATTTTATTGATTTTACTGAAAATTAGTTATATAACAACATTATAAATTTTTTTGGATGATTGACTTGAAGAAAAAAGTATATAAGTCAAATTTGTGTTATTATGATGAAACTGTATGAATGATCATACTATTATATTTATCAAGTTTATACTTTTTGAAGTAACAAATTAAAAAGTGAAAAAAAAACATTAGTGACCGATTTAGTAACCAAAATAAAGATTTTAAAATCAATCACTAATTCAGTCACAAACTTAGTTATTAATTCGGTCACAAATTTGGTTACAAATTTGATCAAGATTCAGTCACTAATGTAGTCACAGATTCAGTGACCAATTCAGTTACAAATTTGGTCACTAATCCAGTCACAGGTTTAGTCACAAATTGGGTCACATATTCGATTAGTAATTCGATCACAAGTTTGATCATTAATTTGGTCATTGGACTAATTTGGTCATAGATTCAATCACTATACATAAGTGACAAAAAAATAGTGATTAACACTGTTTGGTTACTAAATCGGCCACAGTTTTAATCAGTGACCGATTTTGATTATTTAGTGACTGGTTTTTTTATCACTATTTATGATTTTTCTTGTAATGAGTTATCACAACAGTTTTCCAAGAATGAACTATAATATATACATCATCGCTAATTCAATCACTTTTTGGGAGACATCATTGTTACCATTTGCCTCTATCATAGAAGCCTCAGTTACTTTAGAATGACCAATAATTGTCACTTGTATGTGTGCGTGTGCATGCGCAAAACGATGATGCCACAAATTGATATCTTTAACAACATAGTTCAAGGTAAGAGAAGTATTGCATTTAGATTGTTGATCAGTAGCCAGACAATTGAAAACATACAATCCAACAACAATATTAACTAAACCAATCCTCTCTTTGGTTTTGATGTCTTGTATAATGCACTCAATTGAAGAAAAACTTTAGTTCACATTTAAGATCCAAACATGTTTATTGAAAATGGACTTATTTAAAAGATTGATATTACCTATAGGAGACAAGTTCAAAGATTGATGAGTGCAAATCTTCTTGTCACCATTAGATTTAAAACTCTTACCATCTTGCTTAAGAAAACCATTCGTTCTATAACAAGTAGACTTGATATGACCACTTCTCCCAAAAAAAGAACAAGTGATGATAGACTATATAATACTTTTATTTAGAACATATTACATTAACTACAAAAGAAAATATTTTTGTTATGGGAAGAATGGGTTCCATCAAAAGGACATGAGCCTTGATATTATTCTATTGATCCTCTTGCTTTCTTTTAGAAATAATAGAAAACACAGAACAAGAACATGTAATGGAACACATACAAAGAGGGTCAGGCCTAAAATTGTCTAATTCATCCCATATAATCCTGAGTTTAAGATCACCTTGGCTTAGAGTTAATGCTTCCATTGTAAGTCGAAGATCAAAGAAATATCCCCTTGAGAATACCTTGTCTTTAAATCATTCCATATGTCTAAGGCTTTGTCCATCCATGTAATGCTTTGATGAATTTGGATAGAAATGGAATGAGCAAGCAAAGAAACGACCACGTTGTTGCAGCAACTCCATGCCAAAAAAGTAGGGTCGGATTTATCAAGTTCAAGAGGTGTACCATTGATAAACTCAACCTTGTTCTTGGAATTAAGTGCAGTGATCATGGATCTACTACACTAGTGGTAAATGGTAGAAGTTGAGTTTTCATTCGGATGAAGGTAAGGAAAACTCTTTCCAAGTTTATCTTTTGCCATTCTAAAAAAAAAAAGAGAGCAAAGGACGAAGAGATAAAAAAAGGATAAATAAACAAATAAATTAAAGGACGTAGTTGAGCTCTTCAAAGAAGAGCTTTGATACCACAATAGATTAATCTAGATTCATGAATGACGTGCATCAATAAAGCAGAGAAACCAGTGGAAGAGGAAAGCAACTCAAGAAAATAAGATTTGGGTTAGAGAGAAAATGAGAAGAATCTAGAAGATAAAATAATGATGTCTTATTCCAACTAAGGTTGTAATATGTGATTATAAAGACCCACAAAAAGACAATGGGCTCAAAATCGTGAGGCCTATAAAGTAAATGAAAAATGACATAAAAGAGGAAAACTTAAAAACAACTTAAAATCCCAAAAATAAACTTTATTAGCCCCCCTGAAGTTCGGAATATATATTTTACATTCCCAACTTAGAATACATGTTACTAAATTTGCATGGAAGAAGTACTTTGGTGAAGATATCTGCGACTTAAAGAAAATAAGTTATAGGAAGCAACTTTAGAAGACCTTAGTTAACTTTTTCTCGAAAAATATGGTAGTTTATTCCAATATGCTTTGTTCTTTAATGAAAGACTTTATTAGAGGCAATTTGGATTACTAATTGGTTGTCGCAGTGAAAGAGAACTGGTTGCAAGTAGTTGGTTTGAATATCTTTGAGAAGGTATGTGAGCCATTGAATTTCACAAGTTGTGGCATCTAGAGCTCTGTGTTTAGCCTCATAAGAGCTCTTAGATACAGTTTGTTATTTTTTTGATTTTCATGATATCAATTAATCACTAAGATAAACAAAGAAACCGTTCATGGATTTTCGTTGTTTGAGGACAAGTAGCATAGTCAGAATCGTTGTAGGCTTTTATTTGGATAACACTATTACTGTGGAAGAAAACACCATTTCTAGGGACTTTCTTTAGGTATTGAAGAACTACTTGCTTATGTTCAGTACTACGAACAGAAACAAATCGACTAAGTGAATTCACGTAAAAAGTTATGTCAGACCTTGTGTTGGTAAGATAAATGAGGTACCCAATAAGTCTTCTATAAGTAGAGGCTTCTTGTTTGTTGAGTTTGATCCCATTATCAACAGTCAAGCAAACATGTGTACCATGGGAATGGGTACACGAACACGAGTTAACATTCCAGCTTCTTCAAGTAAATGAAGGGTATATTTTCTTTGACTAAGGTGAATACCTTAACTATTCTGTGCAACTTCAAGGCCAAAAAATATGTCAAGTCTCCTAAGTTCTTTATGCAAAAATGATGATGGAGAATACCCATGATAGCTTGTATTTCCTTAACATCATTCCTAGTGAGGACAATGTCATCCACATAAACAATAAGAGCAATGGTAGAACGTTCAACATGTTTCAGAAAAAGACAATGATCAACAGAAGAACATTTATAATTATGTGAAAGTAAGAAATGGGATAGTTTGGCATATCATTGTCGACCAACCTGTTTTAATTCATATAAATATCTTTGTGATTTCCAAACTGTTTTCTTATTCATGGCAATGAGACCAGGTGTAATCTTTATATATACCTCTTTATGAAGATCCCATGCAGAAAAGCATTGTTCATGTCAAGTTGCTTTAGGATCCAACTATTTGTTGCAACAAAGGCTAAAAGGAGACATAGAGTGGTCAGCTTGGCAATAGGGGCAAAAGTATCCAGAAAGTCCTACCCTTAAAGTTGAGAATAACCTTTTTGCCACCAATCGAGCTCTATAGTGTTTAATAGAGCCATCAAAGTTATGTTTTATTTCGCAGATCTATAAATAATCAATAATAGTCTTTCCAGGAGGTAAGTATGTCACAATTCACGTTTGATTGGCTTCAAGATCAGCCAATTTTTCTTTCATTGCTTGAACCCAATAATGATCCTTTGAGGTTTTCTTGTAAGTTTGTGGTTTAGCATAAGTAGATATGAACATAATAGTGTGCTTAAAATTAGTAGACAGAGAATTATAATTTATGAAAGATTGAATAGGGTATTGGTACTTATATTGTTACTATTGACAACGTTGGTCTCAAAATCTTAGAGATAAGCATGTGATCTTTTGTTCTATGTTTACCTTCTTGGAATGGTATCAATTTTTATCACATGAAGCATGTCGTTGACAAAATTATCATTAGTATACTCTAGATTTTCATTATGCATATTAAAATCATCATAAGTTTGGGTATAATGTTGCATAACAGGAAGAGATAAACTATTAGGATCTTTATTATTTTCAAAAGAAGAATGATAGGGAAAATAATTTTCATGAAAAATGACATGTCGGAAAATATCGATTTTATGATTCTTAAAATTTAAGTAAATTTATCCTTTAGTGTGAGGTTTAAAACCAAGGAAAATACAAGGAGCAGTACAACTAACCAAGGTGTAGAAGAATAACATAAACACCCAAAAACACGCAACTTAGAAATATAACAATTTTTTCCTTGAAGTGTTTCATAAGGAGTGTTATTATTAAGCAAAAGGAGTAGGTATGTAATTTATTGGAAAAGCAGCATATTGAATAACAAAACACCAGAAAATAACAAGTAAAATAGACTTGAAAAGTAAAATGTGAGTAACATGTAAAAGGTGTATATGTTTTCGTTCCACGACATTATTTTTTTTAGGAATTTCAACATAGGTAGTCTAATGTATAATGCCTTTGGAAGCACAAAAAAATTTCATAACAAACTCAACACCATTATCAATTCTAATATTTTTTATAGAAGTTTTTAATTTATTTTCAACATGAGATATAAAATTAACAATATTGGCCTGAACTAAGATTTGTTATGCATAAAGAAAATTCAAGTATATCTAAAAAAATTATCAACAAATTGAAAAAAATCTATAACCATTCATAGAGGAAGCAAAACAAGGTCCCCCTAAATATCAATATGAACAAGTTCAAAACTATGTGTGGTATGAGTATTATTAAGAATAAAAGAGAGTTTTCTCTACCTCGTTAGGATAGAGTCTGATACCATATTAAAAAGTGGACTTTAAGCCTAACTCAACCTTATAAAACCGGCTTATAAGGTGAGGTTTGCAGCCACTTATATATTATTGAAAAGTCTTATTTCTAATCAATGTAAGATCTCCAACAACATCATTATAATACCACTTCAATATTCTCATAATTTCTGATAAATTTTGTGTTGTCCAATTTTTATTTTTTTTTTAACTATGACCTTTTAAGAGTATTTTAGCTTAAGTATTTAAATCTAGTGAGAGGTGGGTAGTGATAAATTTTATCAAATTGAACAACAAAAATTTTGACAATGTTAAAATATTTTTGCAACAATAGTTAATTTTTCCATATATTAATCATTCACTTGTTCGATTATCATTTGAGAATCATTTTGATATTTCAACTCTTTGATTCCCATTTCATAACCAAGTTTCATTTGACTACCAATACTTCATATTCAACTTAGTATTAGATTTATGGAAGTTAAATACTAAAGTTTGTTCAAGGATGATGTCTTCATGACTTTGTGAATTATTTTAATTTCACTTCCTTTATATTTTGCTATAAAAATATTACATATATAATAAAAAAACTTATTTCGTAAAATGTTTTAAAAACTAGTTCAAATACTTTGACTCTCACTCCCCAATTGGTCTTCGCACGAAACTTCCTTTGAAGTTATTGACACAAACTTATGCAAAATGTCTCTCAATGATGTAATAAAGTGTTATGAATGAGTACACTCCATCAATGCCAAGTATCAAATTGCAACCAAGCTTGATCACTACGAGTCAATTTATTCTAGAAATTGACGAAAATTAAAAGAGATTAGAGTTTAGAAAATTGCACGACTGATTTTATTTTGTTGAGTTTCAACCATTAGAGAGATATACACACTAATTGAGATATTTTACTAAAATTCAATTACAACCAAATATAAATTATTTTCTTCAGTTTTATATTGTATTATTCTACAAAAAATATTTTGTAATAATTAATTTATTATACCTATCAATATTGATAAAAATAGAACTCTGTTAGAACAAGAAGAACTATTATTAATGTTATCAAACTCGTGGCTTAGATAAACAAATTTGCCACCTAACTAGTCAAAAACTTGCCACCTAACTAACCAAGTTAACAAACTTGCCACCTAACTAGCCAAAGTTTCTTATTAGATTTATTTTCTCACACATTTGTTTAGTTAAAGTCAGTTTACATATAAACTAAAAATTTAAAGTTAGAGAAATTTAATAAGAAAGTTTCAATAAATTAACTTATATATAAACTATTTAATTTTAAAAATTAATTTTTATTTTCTTGTTATTATTTTTTTTTTAAAAATCATGAAGAGGTTTTTTTTATCAGCATTCATGTAGAAATTTGTTCAAGTAAAAGCCTAATTTCATTACAGGTTTCCTTTAACTTGCTAATAGCAGTAAATTAGTGAGAATTCTCTAAACCTCGATAGAACAGTACTGTTATAATTTGAAAATTAAGTAATTCATATTAAATATTACACTTAAATAATTTTTTTTATCTCACTACTTCACCTTTTTAATTTAGTTGAATAATTTTAATTTGATTCAACTTTCTTGAAAATAAATTAATATAATTTTTTATGTCAAATTTATTATAACATATTACTCTAATATCATATTATTTACGTGATATGTCATTATTATTTTCTCTATCAAGTCAACTTTAATTCAGGACGTATCATTCATTTATGTTACGTATTACTGTTGTGACATTTTTATCATCAATTGAATAAAAAAATTCTATTAATTTGTTTTTAAAAAAATAAGATTAAACTTTAAAATGTAAAAATGTGACGAAATTAAAAAAAAAAAACTATTATCGTACTATTGTAGTAAAAAAAAAAAAAGCCTATTTAGCTATATATTAATTAACACTTTTACATTTCTTAGGCAACAAGTTGCTCATTCTTGTGCGGATATCCCCGCAGTACAGGATTGACTTTTAAATTTCTTAGGCAAGTTGCTTTCACTTTTCAGTTGCAATGTCTTTTTCCTTTAGTAAAAGAACTAAATACTAAATTCATCTTTCAAAGATGAATATGCTGATTAATATATTTTTAATTAGAAATTTTATATAAATTGGTTCTTAAAAGTTTTAGTTCTTTATAATATAATTTTTTGTGAGTATTTAATACACAAACACAGATTTTTCTTCTTTATATTTAATTAGTGGAAATGTAGGTGCTGTCATGTTTGTATGTCCAAATTTTTTATGATAATGAAACATAACGAATACAACTAAAAATGTGCAAAAAGAATAAAATAAAACAAAATATTTTTTATTAATAATTGCAATTATATAATAAATTTACTTTCAATATTATATCACTTTTTCTATCATAGATAACTTCTACTAACTAGTACAAATTAGTAGGTTAGTCAATAAAGATAAGGACCGGAAGATAAAAAACCTAAAAAATATACATGCACGAAACAATAATTACAAAGCTTATTTTATCATCAATAGTTATAGATATGAATAAAAAATTATATATCTATTTCAGGATTAATTTAAGTATTTATTTGTTGAATTATGGATTCGTTTGGGTCCATGTTGAAAGCAATGTTTCTAAAATAAATGGATCTATTTGGTTTCATACAAATAATCACGGGTCTTAAGATTCAAGTAAGTTGTTTAAAGCTTTAAAAAAAATTAATATTCACATGTCATTATAAAATAAAATAAAAATATTTAATTTTAAAATTATATTAAATAAAATTTAATTAAAAATTTAAAATATCTTAACGGAATTTAAGTTTATATCAGTATTATAAATATTCTTTAATAACTTTAAATTTATATTGATACTATTAATATTATTTAATAAATAATATTTTTAAAATTTTCTTATAATAAATTAATAATATTTTTAAAAAAATAAATTGAACAGTCAAGGAATGACTTTTTTACCTAATTAGCACTTTTTTAGTTTTTATTTTTCTAGCACTCTTTGTTTTTTATTTTTCTCAATATCACTCTTTATTCTTTAATTCCTGAAATAACACTCTTTTATTTATTTTATTCTTTAATTAATGTACACTCCGTATATTAATTATAATTATTATTTTTATTATTTTTTTATGATTTTGTGATTGTATTTTATTATAATAATTTACTTGTACTTTCATATTAAAAATTGATATTAGAAGGAAAAAACTATAATAAATTATAAAATTGATATTTAAATTAAAATTTGTATTTTTCATTTGTTAAAAATATATCTAAATAATTAATAGCAAAAATAAAATAAAATTGTTAAAGTATTTTTGAAAATAAATATTAATTAAATGGTTTAAAATTTTAAATAAAATTTAATATTATGTTTATTACTTAAAAATTGTTAATTATTGAAATGATGCAATACTCGTTGAACATAAAGAAGAAAATAAATGACAATCATATTTACTAAATAGTTTAGTTAATGGTACACAAAAATACTTTGTGTGAAATGAAACATAAATTTTATGTTTATCAAAAATCAAATTTTAACTTTATCAAAAAATCAATTACATCTTTATCCAAAATCAAATTTTATCTTTATAACAAATCAAATGATATCTTTAATAAAATATCAAATTTTATCTCTATCAAAAACCAAATTCTATCCTTATCAAAAAAAATCAAAATTTATCTTTATCAAAAATCAAATTTTATCTTTATCAAATTTTTATTTTATTTTTGTCATTAATAATTTAGATTTTTTTTAAACAAACTAAAAATACAAATTTTAATTAAAATAACAATTTTATAATTTATTATAAATTTTTCTTTCAAAATCAATTTTAATATAAAAATACAATCACAAAATTATTATAATTTATCATGCCAAATTTAAATTTTTCATAAAATATAAAATAAATAATTTATCAATTTTTCCTGTTATAATTAATTAGTTTAAAAACCTATAAAATATTTAATTTTATTTTCTTTGTATTTTTTTAATTTGAATTTAATTATTTTGACATTATGTTTTATCTTAATTTTAATAAACTAATAATCACAATTTTTAATAACTATTACAAAAAAAATGTTATTGCAGAAAACAAAAGAGTGTTATTTCAGGAATTAAAGAATAAATAGTATTATTGAGTGAAATAAAAAATAAAAGGGTGTTATTGAGGGAAATAAAAACCAAAAATGTGCTAATTAGGTAAAAAAGTCTCAAGGAATCCTATTTATCAAAACTTTCTAATTTTCTATCTCTTTCCTATATTTCAACATATTCACATTATTTATTTATATGTCCTTTCATTATCTGACCATTCTACTTCTCTTCTTCCTTCTTCACTTATCTCCTTCCTTCCTTCCTCTGTTTCTTTATTCTTTCATAATATTATTTCAATTTGTTTTCAATTTCAAATTTGTTTCATTTGTTTCATCATTCATGTGTCTTTATTTGGAGACTTTGGAGCATTAGATTGATTAAGAAAGAGTTTGTTCTCACTTTTGCTCCTTTTGACTGCATTAATATTAGGTAAAAATAATATGAGATTGATTAATTGATATCAATTTCTTTTATTTTTCATTATTGTTTAATTAATCTTAAAATAATTTGTGCAGATTGAAGGAAGAGAATTTAGAATTTATAAATTATATTTAAAGACTTAACAAAGGATAGGATGAAAATATATGAGGAAATTTGAGACTTTAAGACAAGATATTACGATCAAGTTTATTGTCTTGATAATCAAGTTTTATCTTTTTAACTTAGTCTCATTTTATATACTTATAAGTTATATTTAGTGTGATATATATTATAGCTTTTAATCTTATATAAAAATATACAAATATGTCAACTAAAAGATTTGAATCAGATTATTCAAAATTTAAAAAAAAAGAGAAAAGTTAAAGTTTTAATTGAATCACAAAAAAATGTTATGGATAAATTTATACAAAAAGTAATGTTGAAAGTGTGAAAGCTGTAAGATTTCAAGCTCCGCAAATAAGAGATACTTTATTTGAACTAGTTGAAACTAATAATGGTCCTAAAATAAAAAGTGAAGTCGGGTGTTTAGCAACTTATGAAATTAAAAATTTTTCATTTTTGTGAAGTTTGGTTAGCAAAATTTTACAATCAAAAGATATGTGTATTAATATGGCTATTAAACAATTAAAAAGCCTTTTTTTCATTTTTTGAAACATATAGAGAAAATAGATTTGAAAATGCATTTATTTCTGCCAAAGAAATTGCTTCTGAAATGGATGTAGAGCCTAAGTTGAAAAAAGTAAAAGAAAAAATAATTTGATGAAAATATTGAGAATGAAGTTATTGAATCACTTCAAGAGTCATTTAGAATTGATTATTTTTTATATTGTAAATAAAGCAATTATCACACTCCAAAATATATTTGAACAATAATTTAAAATATATGAAGATATTTTTCGTTTTTTATTTAGTATTAAAAGATTAAAGTCACTGGTTTTGTACTTTTGAAAGAAAAATATTTAAATCTTGAAAAGTATTTGAAACATAATAATTTTTGGATCTTGATGTCTAAGATTTATTTTCAAAATTAAATATTTTAAAGGAGATTATAAGATTGGAAAATGATAAACCAATTGACATTTTTAATTATATAAAAAGAATAAATTCCTTTTCAAATATATATACACCAAGGAGACCATAAACTAACAAAGATTCCTATTAATGCCTTAAATGTCACATACATGCTACTTTTCTAGAATATCTAAAAACATTTGAAGATTGATTAAAAAAAAGTAAACAAAAATGAACTTATCCAATTTAAAATTTTGATCAGTATTCTTGTTGAAATTGCTGCTACGAGTTTAATTTTAGACTCTTATCATTATGAAGTGTAGGACTAGAAACCTAGAAAGAAAACAAAAGAGAAAAAATTTATTTTAGATAAATAGTGATTTTATAAAAATAAATTCAAAATAATTTATTTTCTTTTTATATAAATATTTTTCTTTAATATTAAAATATTCAAGTGTTGTTTTAATTTTTATCCTCTATTTTAGATTCAGTCCTTATAGGAAACACTATTATTTTTTTATTATTTTTTTCGTTTTTCCTTAATGTTCCCAATTGAGATGCAAATTTTCTTTTTATTATCCTTCGTAGCATCGCACTTGCGTTCGTGGGAACGCTATATTATTAAAAGTATAAAAGCAAAGTAAAACCAAAAAGCGGTCATGTTACTGTCAAACCTACAACCTTGGAAAGGATATTTATAAAAGATACTTTAATTAAAAAAATAAACTTTCTTCGCCTTCGCAGTAAGCGCGAAAAGTTTCAGGTGTCAATTGTTTTTATTTTTTTTAATTTTACATCGTTTTTCGATCTTTTCATGCATTTTCTCGCTCGCAATGTTTTCATCCCCATAAACAAACAGACCATAAAGGTAGAAAGAATGGTGCCTTGGAGGAATTGAATTGATCTTTTGGAGAGATGAATTTCTAATTTGATGTAAAAAGTTAATTAGAGATTTACCGATAGTACAAGTTAATAAGAGTTTTATAAAAAGATATCGGTATATTGAGAGTTAAGTGTGTATTTCTTATAATATTATCATATATTTTTATACTCTTGAACTCTAAAATAAAAATTTAATAAAAAAAATTATATTTAATTACATAACTATTTAAACAATATTATATATATATTTTAGTCTAATACTTGTTCATAGTTATTAATTAGTTATCCCCATTATTCAAATATTAAATATGTATGTACTATATTCACACTATGCGTCTGAAATTTTCGAATACCAGCTCTTACAATATATACATTTCATTTATTACAATTGAAATAATATTTAAATTTGATCATGCTCTAACTTATATAAAAGTGATATAATCACATTTTTCAATTGAAATTATTTGCTACAATGGTTATTAAAGATGTGATATAGATAATATATATTACATGACGACTAATATTATTTATACTTTTTACATATATCGAATGTTTGAGGAAATGATTTATAATTTTTCTATATCTTTTTAAGATGTGAAGTTTTTCACAAAAGTATACTGTTTAGATGGTATTATTGTCATAATGGTTACATAAAACCCATCTCAACTCAATTTGAACATGTTAAATAGATAAATTACTAGTTTCAATTTCAATTCATTCTAATAATTTTACTGAGAATAATCTTAACTACACAAGTTTAATAAGATCCACAAGAAAAGAAAAAAAAAAAAAAAAAAAAAAAAAAAAGGAAGAGCAAGAAATTCCAGCCGCCCGAAAGAATAATTAGTTTTATTTTGTTGTAAGCTTTTAATTTTAGCCACGTGGCGTTGCGTACAATCCTGACAAGTTTAAAAGTCAAACTTGTTAGGTTCATTCGTAAGCCAGGGACTTGTACTAATTTTGAAAATTCTTCATCCTGAGGTTGGAATGTTTTCTTTCCACCCATCGACAAAGGGAACGTATAACAATTTGTTTGGAAGAAAAAAATTTAAATAGAGGGGAAGAAAGTATTAAGGAGACAAATAATTAAAAATATGCGGGAAATAAAATGATTTAGAAAAATATAATTAAAATTTGTTTGATGACGAAGGATGAAAGAGAAAATAAAATTAACAAAGGAGTCTTGAAACTGTTGTTACTATAATCAATACTGATGTATTAATCCCCATTAAGCTAATCAATTATGGAAACACATTTAAGATATATTCTTTGATTTCATTTAGTTAATTATTTAGTCAATTGATTTTATAAAGATCATAATCAATTAGGTAAATTCCATTAGATTTATGGACTAACTGCTTACGCATTAATTTGTAAGATTTTCAGCTGCATTAAATTGTGACATGATGTTATATTTTTTGTTAAACAAATTTCTCCAATTCTAATATTATCTTAAGTAATTTGATTAAGTAAATCTAAAGTATCAAATATTAAAAAGAATGATTTTACATACCTACAAACCAACAAAGTAGTTGTTTCATTTGATTAATCACAAACGTAAAACAATTTGTAATATATCATTATATAAGCTCATGTTTAGACAAATGATAAGATAAGTAGTATATGAGATTGTAAAGTACAACTCAATTTATAAATATTTATATTATTTTTTCAAAGAATTTTTCATCTAATTATTAATACCATCTCATAAAAAAGTTAACATTAAATATCTCTTGAAAAATGTATTAAATTTTCTAACAAAAATAACTCCTCTAAAAGAAATATCTTACATATTTGCATATACCATCTGCCATTTATAGTCTGGAGTTTTTAAAATTAAAAGTTTGTACTTAGTGATACATGCTAAATATTTATTGTAACTCTTTTGTCAACTAGAATAAATACAACTTGAAAAACAAAGAATCATCCAAGACTTCTAGAAATGAATTGCAACCAACTATTTTTATCAATAACTTTATATCTTAAAGATATCTTGAAGAAACGTTGACGCCACATAAAAACTTTTAGTGAGAACAATATACATAAAAACTTTTAGTGAACAATATTGTGTTATAATATAGACAATTTATGATAGAATACTCTAGTGTTTTTTAGCAATCAAAAAAATTAAATTTAACCTTATGTTATTTTAAAAACATACACTCTCTTTTAGTTAGTATCTTAGTAATTTTTTTATCACATTATTTGTAAATTTATTTTAGTTAGGAGTGGATGTTATATAAGACAATACTCATTATTTTAGTTAAGGGTCACTATTGTTTAAAACAAAACTCAAATGTTAGTTATAAGTGATTGAAATTTAAAAAACACTAAATTTATATCTTATATTGTAAATCAACTTAGTAAAATTTGAGTTTATAAAAACAAAACAGTCTCATTTATAAGTGAATATAAAGAAAAAGTCTAAACCATAACTTTTTCTCACTTTTTAACTCTTTCAAAGTATATATTATCAACTTGTTACAGGTTAAAAAAAATATTCTTTTTAAAAAGTTTGCAAAAATCTTTTTAAAAATAAATCTGATAAGGAGATCTGTTTATGAGAACTATTAGACATAAAACTTTAGTTTTACCATAACATGTGTTGTTCTTTTTAATTATTAAAAAAAGATTTTAATAAACAATTTACCTCTTTGTTCTTATATATTTGATCTTTATATAATAAAATAGATTATAATATTTTTTTTGAAAAAGAAGTTTTTCATAATTAATTTAGTATAATAGATTATATTTACAGTATAATTAATTTGCAGGCGCGCAGAGTTTTGTAAGGTCCATTAGCAAATGGTTGAGGTTAACGAATAATGGATTTTTCTCTTTTTTTTAACTCGGTTTGGAAATGACAATCTGCAAAGTGGGTTCTGTTTATTTTTTTTCTTTTGAAGGTTTTCATTGTAATAAGTCCATTTTTTTTAATTTGTCTTCCATTTTAAGGCATTCCATGCCTTTCAAATATACCAAAATGAAGATTATTTTTTATAGGCATTGAAGGATTTTTTTTTTCTATTTACAAGTGTCTTCGATTTTCGAACAAACGAGGGAAAGGAACTTGTAAAAAACACTTTAATATTTAGATTAATAGTAGGTTGTAAATTGTAAAAATGAATCTAATATTACTATATATATATATATATATATATATATATATATATATATATATATATATATATATATATATATATATATATATATATAACCTGGTGCTTTATAAAAATCAAATAGTATGACTTTAACACATAATTGATATGTTATTTTTGCCACTTTTTCAAATCCCTATTGCCACGGATAGTCAGACGGTTATATTCAAGAAAAACAATATTATATATAATAATAACGGTACAAGCTATACTAAATAAATTTTTAATATATTAATAATATCTTTTTGATTTTTATTGTTAAATTTATATATTAAATAATTTATTTTTTATTATATACGATAGAAATATAGTATACATTTTTAATATATTAATAATATCTTTCTGATTTTTATTTTTAAATTTATATATTAAATAATTTATTTTTTCTTTTATACGGATAGAAACATAATATAAATTTTTATTTTTTTATGATTATTTTATTTTTTATTAGTTTATTAAAATTATATATTTTATTTTTAAGATATTTACAATTTGAGATAAAATAATAATATAATTAATTTTAAAAATTCAGTTAAACATATTTTTATAAAATATTTAATTTTCTGATAACTAGTCCTACGTTTGTTGAAAACAATATAAATATTTATTAATATTTATAAGACTATTTTTTATTATTTTTTTAAAAAAGTTTGTTAATATTTATTAATATAACAGAAAGAAAGAGATGTTTACCCTTCTTTTGAATTGGTCACACTCATCTAATATATGAGTCAATTAAACGTGTAATAGAAAAGAAAAATTATTTAATAAATAAATTTTAAAATAAAAATAAAAAGATATTATTGACGTATTATAAATTTATTAAATACATAAACCAATCTGTATTATGTAGAAACAATTACCTATAATGTTGTCGAGTAGTGCTTGATCGGTCTCCAAAAGGACCTTGTTTCTTGCATACTATAAAGACGATATATAACTAAAGAAATAAAAAAAAAAAACTTTTTAGTTAGAAAAATAATGAAATTTTAAAATAGCTATTTATTTGAAAATTTAAAATGCAAAATTTTGTAAATTATTGGAATGAAATGGCGATTACAATACTCCTGTATATTTTAAATTCATACTGATATTTTAAAGTAGATAACATAATTGCATTACTCATTAATACATAAATGCCTCTTCTAATTAAAATACAATTGTTGATTATTTCTCGACTAGTATTGTGAATTAACTCAACAATTATACATTAATAATTTTAATGTTTTTAATGATTTATTTTTATAAAATATTCATCCATTTTATTAATGTCTATTTTTTATTAGGAAATCTAATCAATCACATCAATACTATTTTCCTTTTTAATTACGTTTCTCAATTCGCAATATGCAAACTCAAAAAATTATATACAGATATCGACCCAATATCAATCGGAAGCGCAACTCATTAATTAATCATTTCAGTGTTGAAATCTATTTAAAAACAACAATCTACTTTCATACTTATATTATTGGTATCAATAAAGACTTTGCAAACTACCAAACTCGTAATCTTAGCTTAAAAGGCACAACTAGATTAAAATATTTTGGTCATAATAAACATGTTTTTAGACTATTTATAAAGTTTTAAAAATAGGTGTAAATAGTTTTAAGCCTGAAAAAGTATTTAATTGATACATTTTATGCTCGTCAGCCAATTTTGAATTTAATCTAGTAACAGTAAAAAACTTGAACGTGTTATTTTTCCTAAAGAAAAGACGCTAGAATATTGAGAAACAGAAAAGGTTGTCTAAGCCAAAGTGTCATGCTTTACGTCACATTGAATGCCATGGTTGACCTTTAATTTAGTTTTTCCCTCGTTGAACACTCCACATTTTATAAATATATTTTTATTCCTTCTATCGTATTAAACCCGTAATTTTGATTTTTTTTTCTATTATAATATTAAGACAATTTTTTATTTATTTTAAAAGTATGAATTTTTGGTTCAATTTTTTTTATATTTAATTTAATTTATTTTTATATTTTAATCAATTAAATTATCTTTTGATTTACTATGTTAAATAAGGTTCGATGTAAAAAAATAATTACTAAATCAAAATTTTATGTAAAGTATATTTTCCAAATAGGAGGAGTGATAGTGATTGAACTTGCATATTTTAAATTATATTCAAAACTTGTTTCTATTAGAAGTGTTTATTTGTTTATAATTTGTTAAAGCAATAATCTTTATTCTTTTTACTCGTTATTCTACACTCCCTTAGAAAATAAAGCTTAGAAGAAACCTACTTCACACTATTTCACATGTTTTTCACTCCCACTCTTATAAATTCTCCCTTCCACCTTCCTTTCTCTTCATTCCAACTTGTTACACAACCACACGACCAACTTTTCTCTCACCACTAAGCATGGCTTCCAAATTTCTCATCTTCTCCCTACTTGTCTCTCTCCAAGTCCTCACTTCCACTCTAGCCGATGAAACTGGTTTCATGGGTACCCTAAATCGTAAGGAACTAGGTTTACACAAAAAAGATAAGCTTAGCCACTTCAAGTTCTTCTTCCACGAGAGGTTCACCGGCAGCAACGCCACCTCAGTGACCGTGGTTCCTCCAGTCCCCAAGTACAACGCCACTTCTTTCGGCCTGGTGGGGATCACAGACAACGCGCTCACCGTGGGATCCGACCCAAACTCCAAGGTGGTCGGAAGAATCGAGGGGCTGTACGCCGGCACATCGCAAACGGAGTTCAACTTGTTGGTTGTTGTGAACTTTGCGTTGACCGAAGGGAAGTACAATGGCAGCACCATTACGGTGTTGGGCAGGAACCGTCTCTCCCTTAAGGTGAGGGAGCTGCCTGTGATTGGAGGAAGTGGGGTTTTCAAATTTGCTACAGGTTATGCAGAAGTCAGCACTCTATACCTTGATGCCAATAGGTCTACCATTGAGTACAACATCTATGTTTCACATTACTGATGAAATCGTAGGTAAATGTTCTTATATGGTTTTGTAACTCTGTCAAATTTCTTTTAATGTTCCGTTACTAGATATACGATGATTAGATATGGAAGGAGTTTTAGAGTGTTTTCATGTTGTTGTGAGAGAATGCAAGAATTCTATACAAGTTAAAGGAAATAATGAGATTGTATTTACATTCATGTTTAATAAGAATTTACTTGAATACGTGCTGATTGCTACAAAATTATTTTAACATAAGTAGTTCATTTCAAGTCATATACATATACATATATATATATATATATATATATATATATATATATATATATATATATAATATTTTATGTCTTTAAAATAAATATATAAAAATGTAGTTATTAGTTATATTATTACAAAATGCAAAAAAGTGATAATTTTGATAAAGATCCAGGAATGAAAATAATAACAAATAGTTAATTTTAACAACTTGGATCAAACAACTGAAATTTAAAGAATTACTTGATTTTTAAAAAAAATTTAAGACTATATGAAAATAAAATAATTTTTAAGGACCAAAATAATTATTTATTTTATATTCGTAAATAAGAACTCGTAGAAAGTATTAATAAATAAAATTTGAAAGTATAATGGTCAAATCTGACGGTGCGCGAGTTATTTGACAAGACACAATTCTAAATATTTAAACCCGTAATAGTACAACTTACCAAATTCATGTTCAATGAGTGATTCCACGTCCATTTCTTTGTCTAAAATTTCTTTCGATCTTTCAAATCCTATTAAAGATTTGAAGAATGATAGTATACTATGAGAAAAATAATTGGTGATAATGACATGGTTTTATATTTGAAGATACTTTGTTGCTATTTGTTTAACATTCGACATATTTTAGACAAACATTTTAAATGAAGAAGAATATTACTTGTATTCTACAAGTGTGGGACTAAGTTTAAATTGATATTTTTAGTCTTTCTACTTGATATGTACTCTTCATCATTCTATATATTTAAAATTAAATTAAATGACAATATTTAATAATTTGTATTATAAATTTATATACTTTATATTAAAATTATGATGTAATTTTTATATTTGTCTCTTTAGCTTTGTTCCTAGCCTATACAATATATCATAATTCCAAATGAAAGTTTATAGGTATTTAAAAAACAAAATCTTTAAGTTATCAATATAAGTTCAATATATGTCAATATATGACCATTACTTGAAAATTTATTCATCGTGAATTTATAATTTATAATAATTTCAATCTCTTTGTAAAATAATATAAAAATTACAACATAGATATGAATATTATTATTATTATTATTATTATTTAAATCTTTAGCTCTTTCTAATAATCAATTTGAGCATCGCATGTTCAACTAGGGTAGTGTGGAGCACGCATAGAAAGAAAATTCTCCAAGTAGTGCCAGAGTTATTTAATTACTGAAATCGCAAGGTTTATTTAGTCTAACAGTGATCGATTCTGGTTTTTGTTATTCCCCTTGTGATTGAGAAACTGTTGGTGTTTGATTCTTCCAACATTGAATTTTGACATATTTTTCCTGCATAGAAAATAGAAAAAGAAAAAATGATTTAAATAATTAATAAAATTTAAAATAATTGAGAAAAAGTATTATTCCTTGCTTTTTAAATAATGAAAGTTAAAAGAATGAATAATAAAATAAAAAAAATTAATATAAATTATTAACTAATGCTGTTTAATTTAATTGTTAAGGTAATTTGTTATTATTAATAACGATTGATGTAAAAATTTAATAAAACAAAAAAAATTAAGAAAAGAATATTACATTGTAATTATTGATGATATAAATTTTAAATGAAAATTTGAAATATTTAAAAAATACGTTAGAAAATATAAAATTCTTACAAATTTAAAGTTAATGCTTTCAAACATTATTAATTATCGTTTAACTATTAATTAATTAAAAAAATTAAATTACGTTTATGAAAATTGAAAAATAATATTGTAGACACACGCTACAAGAAAACAACAAAATAGTTGTTAAAAAGATGCATGGGTTAATGACCCATGCAAGAAGCGTTGGTCAAATCTATTCTAAAATATCACAACCCACACAACAACCCACACAACGTCAATAAAAAATTAAAAAATAAAAAATAAAACCAAGTAGGGGCAGACCCACATACCAAAATATTATTTACAAATTATTACAAGTAATGTGGGCTAGACCCACGCAAAACGCATAAGAAAATTAAAAAAATAAAAATCAAGTAGGGATTAAACCCACACACTAAAATATTATTTATAATTAATTAATTGCAAGCAGCGTGGGCTAGACCCATGCAAAACGTAAAAGAAAATTAAAAAAAAATAAAACCAAGCAGGGGCCAGACCTATACATTAATTAATTAAGTAGCGTGGGCTAAACCCACGCAAAATGCAAAACAAAATTCAAAAAATAAAAATAAAACCAAGCATGGGCCAGACCCACGCACCAAAATATTATTTGCAATTAATTAATTACAATCAGCGTGGGCTAGACCGACACAAAACGCAAAAAAAAAAAAGTTTAAAAAAAATAAAACTAAGTTGGGGCCAGACACACGCACCAAGTATATTTAATTAATAAGTATAATAATAATCGTAACATGACAAAAAAACTCTTCTGGTCTAATGGTTAAGGGTTCTCTCCAGTGGGTAATAAAAATATAAATAAAGATAGTATAAATGTTGATAATAATAATAAAATTTTTTTAATTTTTTTAAAAATATGTTTTTTTATTATAAACGTGGACTTGACCCTCGCAAGCTTCTACTATTTTTGTGTGGGTTTGACCCATGCATAATTTATTATATTTAATTCTGCATTTGGACGCACGATATTTTTGCTTCAAGAATTCTAGTGTGGACCCTTTGCCCACGCTATGTCCACGCATATACGTGAGTTTTTGATATTTTGTGTGGGTTTTTGGCCCACGCTATTTTTTTTATTTTCTTGTAGTGGCAGAATAAAGAATATAATTAAGAAAAAATATTTTTAAATATTAAAAAATTACATTTAAAAAATTATCAGATTTATAAATAATAAACATTTAATTATCTTAAAAGAGTTATTTAACATGTATTTTTTATTACATATGTTCTTTTTTAGCAATAAAGAATAAATTAATTTGATCGAAGCAATTTAGGGTATTCCAACCCTATTAGAGAACATAAAAATAATTAAAAATTGATAGTTCTTATCCCATCAAATCTCATCAAACAAAAAATTGATAGTTCCTCCTTTGTTATAAGATCTCATCAAACCGAAAATCATTACAAATATACCACGACATATTAAGTGCCTAACCAATAATACACATGAGAGCTGACAACCAGACTAACTTCCTAAATTTCTACCATTTCCTACTCTATAGTGCCTCCCGTGCAATATCCCAAATTATTTGTACATCAGTAGTTATTACTATGCCTGAGTGACAATAATCAGTTTGCTTCTTCCTACAATCCCAACATCTTTTGTTGATGAGGTTAGCTTGTACTCCTAACCAAAAATGCTATGCTTCAATATTCAACATTTGTCCATCTACACATTTGTGTCTCCACATATTGCTACTGCATAGATCAAGTTACTTGCAACACAACCAAACAAACATTAGGAATACATCTAGCTTACCCCAACGCCTTCCTTACCCCTACCTTAGGATTTGTAACCTAGAGTGCACCAATACTGATAATCACCAATATCAGACCTGCAACATTTACACAACAACTTATATTTACTTTATATTTGCCAAACATATAGTAAGACACAAATACCAATTTGAGAAGGAGCTATATATCCTCTGCCTTCTGAACTTAGCCCAAGACCATGCTTTCAATTGTATCAATGTAAATATTTCAACATCATCCACTATCCCATTATTAAACACAATTATGTTCCTAGGTCTCCATATCTCCCTCACTACGACCAACCACATTCCTTTCCATACTGTATTTATTTTCGTACTCAAGCCAATCAAATAAAAGTTTCAGAAGTGATTAACAATATTATTATGCCTAACGAATGACATTCCTAGCCATCTATCACGGTTATCCCATACATTTTGTGTAACCTCACAGTTAATGAAAATATGTTGGGTTGTTTCCTCCACATTCCTACAAAGCAGGCATATATTATTAGGTACATTAACTCCTCTCCTCACTAGATAAATTCTAGTTGGTAACTTATCTAACATTTCCCTCCATACACACACTTGTGTTGGACCAACCACTTTGAGGTCTCATAATTCCCTAAACCATTCGTGTTCTGGAAAGAAAGAGAATTCCTGTAAAACCTTATAGCCAAATCGGACTGTATATATATTTAGATCACCTTAATCCCAAATCCATCCATTCGAAACTCTCTTCTTCCACTGGACAATAGATAACAAGGCAAATAGCTGCTGTTTTAATTCCTTCTCCCACTCAAACATCTCTCTTCTCGACAATAACCGTTGTCAACACCCGATTTCGTTTGGGTAAAAAAAATAATAATAAAAAAAATTTAATTTTAGTCATGTTTACTTTTCTTTGATTCATAATCATAAAAAATTATTAAAAATTAATAAAATAATAATAAAAATATTTATTCACAATTCTCATATTTTTTTAATAAAACATAAAGAAAAGAAACTAAAAATAAGAGAAAGAGATTCGATGAAGAGAATAAGAGGTTTTGAGAGTTTGAAAATAGAATGCCACACATGGCAGGATATGGTTGGTACAAGATTTAAGGGTGGTTCGTTTTCATGCTGGCATGGGCAAAGTTTTTGAGACGTGGGAAGGATTTGAAAAAAGTGAATTATATAGTACCAAATTGTAAGCATGAGAGAGGTGAGCAAGGGAGAAAATTTGAATCATCAAATTTTCTTTATAAAAGAAGGGTCATAGTTTCATTTGGAGGGGGGAATTCTAAAAAAACTGAAATGGAGGAGAGCATTTTCAAGAATCTGAGTGAGAGAGTGTGGGGATTTTTTTCATTTCGGTTTTGGCAAAAAAAAAAACCAACAAACCTTTCTCGCCGGAAAACGCGTGCTTCGTCAGAGTTCAAGTTGGACATTCACTAAAGCTCATCTTCTTCACTTCAAGAGGTGCATATCTTCATCCTCATTTCATTTCCATAACATTTGTGGTCTATCTTTGCCTATAACACCTCCGTTTTGCGTCACCGAAGGCTCGCCGGTCATCTCCTACCTTGGATTTGCACCGGCGAGCTCTTGCATTGCTTCGTTCTCAATGTATGATGCATATCTTTGCCTTTGAATCATTGCATGAGTATGAGAATGAGGTGAGGAACCTTTTCCGACCTCTGGACCGGCGATTCAAGCTCGCCGGAATCTCGCCAGAAAATCGTTTCGGCGAGATTTTAGTTGCATGTTTTAGTTTCGTTTTTACGTGTATAATGCTTGGATTCGCTTGCTGCACCTTGTAGGAGCTTAATTAAGTCATTATATTGAGCTTTGATATGCAAAATAAATAAAACCATGGTGTGCATGGAACTTTGAACATGATACGTGAGAGAGAGGTTGAATTGCGGTATTGTGTTTGCATGAGTTTTTTTTAAAGGTAGAGTAGGACTTATAGATCAGGTTTTAAAGCATAATAAATGAATGCAATAAGCTAAAACGTATGATTTCAGTAGTGAAAACTCAGAAATTGTTTGAGGCATTTTTTCGAGCACGTGGTCTACTTTATCTTGTGGCATCACTTTAAAGCAGTTTTGCGCGTAAATGGTGAACCTGTGAGTGTGGGTGAGGAGTGTTTTAAAAAGAGCTCTCAGAGCTCTTTTCAATGGTATATTACATGCTTGTGTATGATAACCCTAGGTGCTCCGAATCTGGCCCCAAATTTTGGGTTCAATCACAGATTTACTATATTCTCTGCTGCTTGGCACATAAAATGCAAAGATGGCCACTGGACTAACTTTGAGGATCTCGTTCTTGGGATCCTTGAAGTTTTAATGGCTGTGTGGGTAAGCTTTGGAAAGAGCTCATGGAGCTCTTTATAGTGCTATATAACTTAGTCATTTATGATAGCTTTAGATCCCTCAAAACTGGCTCCGAAAATCGGTTTTTGCCACTAGTTCTGGTTGCCTGGTGTAGGAAGTGTGCAAATTGGTCACTGGACCAACTTTGGAGCATGCGTTCTTGCAATTCTTGAACTTGTAGGAGTTGTGTGAGTAGGCGTTGGAAAGAGCTCCTGAAGCTCTTTACAATGGTATATGGAAAGTACATTTATGAATCCATTTAAACCTTCAAAATCGACCCCGAAAATCGGGTCTCAAAACTGGTTTCTAGAAATTCCAGAAACTAAGTGTTGGCTGGGTTCAAAGTTGGTCACTGGACCAACTTTCGAGGGCTTGTTCTCTCAATCCTTGAACCTTCATGAGCTGTATAGGTATGCGTTGAAAAAAGCTATTCAAACTATTTACAACAGTATATGGAAAGGTCATTTATGAAGTCATTAACACCTTCAAAATTGAACCCGAAAATGGGGGTCCCAGCATTAAATTCTGGAGACTAAGTGTTGGATGCGAAAGTTGGTCATTGGACCAACTTCATGGGGTTCGTTCTCCTAATCCTTTAACTTATAGTGGTTGTGTAAGTAATCATTGGAAAGATCTCATTATGCTCTTCAAATCCATATACAACTTGCTCATTCATATAGCCATTTAATCACTCAAAAATTAATCCAAAGTTGCTTGTTCACCATTTTTTACATCCCAACCAGGAAAATTCCAAGTCCCCAAAATCCTTGGTTTTGCTTCTTAATGCTATTTTGAGTCAGATGAACCTCCTAGTGACATGAACGCTGCCCAAAGGATGCGTTTAATCTTGCTCAGAGCTTGCATTTAGAGTAAACCAACATCTGCAGACCCACTTTGCCTAAGCTAGATATAGTTAATCCACTAAAGTGATAATCCTTGGCACACACGCGGCCTCTTTAGGGTTCATCTATAGTGGTTAAGACTAAACCTCTCTCTCTCTCTCATAAAGCTTTGGCTTGTTTAAGCTCTCAGTGTAGGGAAAAGTACGTACGTTGCTACCTTTTCATACACTGAAAACTTTAACGAGTCAGAGTAATATTACCTAAGCCTTAACCCCATGCAGGCCACGTTCGCTGGCACTATGCGTGGAGCATTGGCACGTTCGCTACCCTCCTTTTGATTATCCCTTTCTTCTCATTTCTCACTAAAATTAAAAAATGATTAAAATACCCCTCGTTCTTAAAAGATAGAAAAAATAGAAAAATATTAAAAAATCATAAAATCAATTTCAAAATTACCCAATCACATAGTTAGAACTACGTACCTTGATTCTTCACCCATTATGGATGTTGATACGTAGGAGCAAGGTCAATCCTTATCGGGTCCTTTAATTTAAAAATTATTATTTTGTTCTTATTTGTATTTTTTTGTTAGGGAAAAATAAATCTTTAATAAACCACATTTGATTTTGCTTATTTGATTAAAGGTATTGTCTTAGGACAGATGCTGTGGGGTACTAATACCTTCCCCGTGCATAACCGACTCCCGAACTCATCTCTGGTTCACAGATCATTTCCTTTTTACTTTTCTTGGTTTTCCATAGTTTTCCATAATAAACTATGGTGACGACTCTATTTCTTTCTTTTCACCCCCTATTTTCACCATTTTTCTTATATTTTTGGATCGTTGCCTACAGTCGTGAGTCTGGTCGCTACAACCGCCACTTGTAATCCTCCCTATTACCGTTAATCACCCATTCACCCATCTCACTTACTGCCCTCTTTTTGTACAGTGGGATTGAGTACAATCTAGGGAATTTATCTTTTAGCGGAGTATCACCGACCCACTTATCTTTCCAAAATCTTATTTGATTCCCATTTTCATGTTTCCATTTGATGAGTATATTTTTATTCACACTTAAAGTATTTAACCTTGACTTTCTTAGACTGTAATTGAGAATAAGTTCATTGTTTTAAATAAGATTTACTCAATCAGGATTAATTGGACCTTAATTGAGATTCTTGGTTAAACTTGGATTTTAAGCATATTCTCTTACTTTTCTTGTTTATAATTATTTGTAGATATTCTATAGGCTCCAAATCTAATCAAATCTTTCGCCAAGATATTATTCAGATTTTCTATAAAAATGTTCCTTTGCAATTCTTACTTGATTTATAGAAAATCTCCTTCAAATATTTTGTAATATCTTTTGCAGCAAATTCAATTATTATGAGCTGGTATCTATAATAGAATTTGGAAACAAAATATCTGAAAGAAATTGGGAGATGCAAAATCTACAGATTTACTGGAAAGAAGATATTTACAAAATTAATCTTTTGACACATGAGGAAACATCTGATAATTGCACGACCAATATCTGAGAATTAAATATGAGTTAACTTCTTGAAGAAAAGAAGATTATGACAGAGAAGGCATGAAGGACACACATCGCTGCATAGCATAAACTCTAGTTTTATTTTCTTTGTATTTTAGTCATCCTCATGGAAGGTTAAACTCCTTTGGGTTGATTCTCTCGTGATTTCACGCTGAATTCTGAGGTTTTTGTTTAATAAAGTTTTGTTCTTTACATTCTCTATAACATTTGTTCTATATTATTGGTCTTTTTGAATTCTATGGTTTTGGAAAAGTATTTATTTTCTAACGCTTGTTGATAATTCAATTATTTTTTCGTGAATTAGAGTTCTTGGTTAATTCGTTTAGTTTTAATCAATTTCTTGTACGCTTTGTCAAGAGGTAAAAGATATACATCTCATTGAGTATACACTTCGAGACGAGGTGAGATAAGGAATATATTAGTAGACGTTTGTTTTGCTAATAAAATTCTGTTGAATTTGATTGATACTTGTTTGATTGAGTTCAACTATATGAAGGGAATTGAAGGATAATAATCTTAAGAAAACCAAGGAAGAATTTTTTCTGAAAGAACTTGAGAGTCAACATATTTTCTTTATTATTTCTAAGTCATCTATTTTAATTTCCCACATAACAATCTCAAGCCCCCCTCTTTAATGTACTGTTATTACTATCTTTCTTTATTACATATAACTTTTCAATATTGATTATCTAAATTTACTATTGGATTCCTTGGGAGAGGACTTTGGGTTAACTTTCCCTTATCTATACTATCATTTTTTTGATGTTAGATGGCCTAGCACTACGTTAGGTGGTCAACACTGGAGATCTTTTAATTTGCTCGTGAAACGACTGTGATCACTATCTAATCCTACTATCAAACCAATAAAATGGTTATCTGCATCACAAATTGTACATAAATCTCTCCACCAGCTAGAGTTTTTCCTATCTACCATAGTGATTCTCATATCCCTCCAATTGTCATACCTAAATTCTAAAACGTCCCTCCACACTCCCACTTCCTCCGACCCAAGTCTCCATTTTATTTAGCTACTAAAGTTGCATTAAATTTGCCTTCATCTTTGATTTCCGACGCACCCATTTCCACTGGGGATCATACTTTGTCCCAAGCCACCCATGCAATTTTTCTATCATCATAACCCCATCCCTAAAGGAACTTAGCCTGAATTCTTCTAATAACCTTACAAACAGTAATAGGGACTTTGAAAAATGACATATAGAACAAGGGTAGTGCATTAATTACTAACTTAATCAAGAAAAACCTCCTTGCCATGGACAAAAGCCTACCCTTCCATGTAGACACCCTAGATTTAATCTTATAAATGATTGGCTTCCAAAATTCCACCTTCCTAGGATTCCCTCCTATTCTGAGTCCTAGATACTTAAATGGAAATTCCATACGACCACAATTTAAACACTTAGATAATATATTCGTGTTCACTTCATAACCCCTAGCACCAACTTGACTTTTGTTGAAATTAACCTTAAGGCCAAAAACTACTTCAAAGATGTGCAAAATGACCTTAATCGCTAAGATACTTTGATGCTTTGGTTGACAAAAAAAAAGTGTGTCATCTGCAAACTGCAGTAATTTTACATCAACACATTTTGTTATGCTTTTCCATAGTCCACTTTTACTATCACTCCCTTCTGCTTTTCCTTCCTTAAGAAATCAAATGTTTCATTAGCTATTAGAACGCTGTCGAATAGTCCTCTCCCTCTAAGGAATGTAGATTGATGTTTGTCAATCACATTCTGCAAGACCCCTTTAAGTCTGTTAACTAATATATTCACAATCACTTTATAAACACATCCTAGTAGTGAGATAGGTATATAATCACACAAATTGGACGCATTCTCTCTTTTAGGGATCAATGTGATGAATGACGCATTATATCCCTTGGGAATGTATCCCGTTTCATAAAAAATTATGTATATCATTAATCATCACAACCCCTATGATATCCCAGTTTTTCTTAATGAAGTAAAAGTTAAAACCATCAAGGTTCAGGCTTTTCGTGCCTCCACATTGATTTAGCCATCATGGCAATCATCCATGTCTAACATTTCTTTCTTGAGCTCGTCTTTGATTCATCCTCCCTCAGTATTTTTTGTGTATTTTTTGTATTGGCTTGACACTGAAGGAGGCGTTGTCACTCATCTTTGTTAGAAAAGTTTTTCACAAAAAATTTAGAAAATTAACAAAAGATTGAGTGCCAAAAGAATTTTCACAAAAGAAATTTTCCAATAATTTTTAAATTTCCAACAAGAAATAGAGATTAAAGGTTTCTAAGTAGACTTCTAGGAAAGAGATGTGCATCACTTGGAGAACTTAAGTACCAAGTCTTTCTAAGTTAGAGTGTTCCCCATTCCTCTTCCACAACATCCCTCAATGAAAACCTCAAAACATTTTTTTCTGAAAAGGTGTGTGCTTCTGTGAATCCAGTCTTCTAACATTTTAAGTGTTTTGAGTTTGGATCCTAGTTGTCACATAGACTTAAGAAAATTAAATAACAAGGTAAAAGAAAAATAAATGGAAGAGAGTAAGACACAAGGAGGAATGCACTAAGTCTAGGCATGTCCTATGATGAAAGTTCAAGTGACACTTATGAGCTTCTTGACACACTTCCACCTTTCTAATGTGTTTTTGGCTATTACAATGTTCAAGTTGGAATTACTTTAAATCATTTTCCAAGATATCTAAGACATAAAAAATGTTTACAAAAGTTAAACAAAATACATCAAAATTCTATGACAAGAAATGTGAGTCTTGAAAATTTTCAGCTTGTTTCACTCAAGTGTTTAGTACTCTCCTTTTTGTACTTTTTGCCATTGTGGATTCTCTAGAGATGAGTCCTCCTTTGTAAGACTTATTCTTCTCAAATATATTACCTAAGTAATTAGTCAACTTTTCCTCAAAGAATTTAGAAACCAAGAGATGATTCCATCTCAAGACGCCAAGAAAGAAAAGCAAGAAAGTGTTAAAATTTGAAATGCTAAACTCAAGAGGATTTTGTATCTTGACAAAATTGGAATGAGTATTTTAAAAAACCACAAAACAAGAAATTGAGGCTAACAAGAAAATTAGGCAAGCATGAAACTTACGAATGGTTCTAGAGTAGATTACAAAAATAGAAAAAATAAACAACAACTAGAGTAAGCTGACAGCTGACTATATGATTTATGTAATATTTTCTACAAGGTATTTGACCTTGAAATTTTTTTTGAAGACAACAACACATTATAGAAGTAGGTCGCAACAAATTTACATAGGAGAAAAACACTGAAAAATTTTAACAAATGCAAAATAGAGAGCAAAATGCAAACATAGAATCCTGTTTTTTCAGCACTTGATAGTCACGCTTGCGTGATTTTTCATTTTTTTCTACTACAAATTTGAACATAATTGTTTTCAGTATATACTGTCAATGTTTTAAGGTGCTCTCACAAAAATTTTCATGTCAATATGATAAGTATAATCTTTGCAGTAAATTTTCCAAACTAGTGTAGTTTACAAAACAACTTCAGGAAATTGATACCTATAGAAATACAACGAGTTTGAACACAACATAAGACATAATGGAAACCTAACTCTAAGGAGATTTTTAATGATCTAATAAAAATTTAAGGAACTCAATAACATAAAAGAAAAATCACACAAAGGTTCACACAAGTACAGTTTACTCAATACATTTCATCAAACACATAGTAGATATAGTATAAACATTTTCACAAACACCTTGTGAACAAGTTTCTAAACATGGAGTTTATGACATATTTGGAAGCACATGACTTAATACATGACAAGAACATATTATAAACTTGAAAAATAGCTAAAAATAAGAAGATTTAATTGATTAAAATTGAAGAAAACTCAAATAAAACACAAAAAAATAGTTTTTTCACACAACAAGAACACCTAGTGATGGTTCAAGCAAGAAAAAATAATTTGAACCATGAAAAACGACATATATGAATGTATAACATCACAAACAGTTCAAGACATGAAAGGAAACAAGTATACAAAACAGTTTTGAAGAAGAATAATAGAAAAAGCACTTATCTCTTAGAGAACCTAAGGTCCGATGTTGAATGATGCAATTCTAGTTTCAATTGCATGCTTCAATGTGCTTCTTTTTGGAGAATTTGATGTTTGAACATGAATTGGAGTTGATGCAGTGGAAGAAGTTTTGTTGTGGTTGTATGAGATCGAGGTTTGGAGGTGAATTTTTTAAAGTGCGGTTTGGCTAACACTTAGGAGAAAGTCTAGAAAATGTTTTGTGTAGGACTCATCTTGAGAGAATCTTTACAAGAATAAAAGTGCTAAAAATATTTTGACAACAATTCAATATATTCATCAAAGCTATTTTACAAGAGGAGAGCAACTCTATTTATATGAAAAAAAGAAAACTAACCTTAGCTTGTATGATAAGTTTCCTAAAAACTCTCCAAATAGAGAATGACACATGTCAAGCCATGAATGGAGAGATCCTCTCCATTGGCAAGGTGACGTGTGGCAAGGAGTATGGGAAGCATGTGTAGGCCCCACCTAAGCCCTAGCTCATACCTTAGGCTCTAACTTTCTCTCTCTCTTAGGGTTAGGATTTGGCCCAAATACAAGACTCAAAATTTAAAATCCTCTATAACCTTGGCCCAAAATTATATTTTACTTGGCATAAAATGTAAGACCCAAAAAAAATTCTATACGACTTTATCCATTTTTTTTTACTAGTAGAGGTCTTATAATCTTGAAGTTCTAAAGTTTCTAGGGTGATCTTCTACAATTTTGAACTTGGGCCCAAAATTTTATTTCTCAAACAAATCCAATTAGGTCCAAACTTCTGATAAGCTCCTGATCAAGGCTCTAGCTCAATGACATCTTTATTCTTGTTTGTAGTCTTGGAAGCAAGATTGCATCACTCTACCAAAGGGAAAGTTGAAAACTTGTCAATTTATTTATAGATTAGCATTTGTTTTCTCTTAAGTTAGAAGAAAAGTTTATTGTATAAGTTCTTCTCAAGTTAGACTCAACAATATTTTATTTTTAAAATAAAAATATTATGACAACCCAAAGAGATTTTTAAGTAAAGAACCTCATATGTCTCAATAGATTTTTATTCTCAACACAAAAAAAGTGAGAAAAAAAGATTATGTAACATTTACTAATTTTTTGAAATTTTTGTTTATTTTGAATGACTGTTTGAATATTTTTTATTTTTCTTATTATTTAAATACGCTTTATTTATCCTTAAATGTTTTTAATATTTACCTCTTAAACTCTTTGTTGTACTTTTCAATATTTTATAATAAAGATTTTGTCTGAACCAATCTCTTTTAATAAGAGTTTTCACGTTAAATATCATTGTGTTAGCAATCTATCTTTCCGATCAAGAAGAGTTTCCAACTGCTAGTGAGCACAACGAAAGACACTTTAAGAGGAGGCAATTTTCAGTTTTCAAAGACGGGGACTTGGAAACAGTAACGACACGAAGAGAAAGAAGGAAAGACACGCAAATAAACCCTGGATTCCATTATACAACCACAGTTGAGTGTAAATTACTATTGTATTGACTCAACATCAGCAGCTGTTTAAGGAACTGTTCCCACAGAACCGATACAACGGCATTTAGACCTTATCCTTGTCATATAGTCAACAGAAATTTTCAAAACGCCACCAATCGAAAAATAAAAATATTACTATAAATCATCGTCCTTTTTAGTCGTCGTTTGGGTATTTTTGCAGTAGTATAACGTTAATTTATAAAATATTAACCAATTTCTCACAAAAGTAAAAACTAATCCAAATCAAAGAGAAAATAATAATGTATTAATACTTTAAAATTTCACTATTTTAATTGTTTTAATTATTGAAATTCACAATTCAAAACTTTTAGTAAAGAATTAATTTAAAAATCCAAAATGTATTAGGTGCTTAAAGCTTAATTAATCGTCATAAGGTGTTATTTATGTTAAAATTAAAGTCATATATATATATATATATATATATATATATATATATATATATATATATATATATATATATATATATATATATAT